>Ga0255342_1000455_pt1 | contig 70404 bp, 53 predicted proteins | sample wastewater_treat_3_FD_192416 | JGI IMG/M metagenome (GOLD analysis project Ga0255342, IMG submission 192416) | Wastewater microbial communities from Lulu Island WWTP, Vancouver, Canada - plant14 | ecosystem: Engineered > WWTP > Wastewater > Unclassified | place: Canada: Vancouver, British...
CCACCTTACAAAAGTAGGAAATGAGTGGCGGGTCTACGAAGCGGTTCGAAAAGAAATAGAAAAAAAAAGACAGGCATATTTTGTATATCCCCGCATAGAAAAAAAAGAAGACGAAGATTTTTTAGAGAGCATTTTTTCAGATGAAGATTTTCCCGAAAAAGAAAAACCAAACCTCGCTGCACAAAAAGATTTTTTTGAAAACCCAAACCTAAAAAGCGCACAAGAAAAAAAACTGAAAAGCGCAGAAGAAATGTACGATTTTCTCTCGCGCGAGGTTTATCCAAATTACAAGCTCGCCCTCATCCACTCAAAAATTGACGAAGAAGAACAAAGCGCTATTATGCACGCTTTTAAAAAAGGAGAAATCGATATTCTCATCGCAACAACTGTTGTTGAAGTAGGTGTCGATGTTCCCAATGCAACATCTATGGTCATCGAACATGCAGAGCGATTCGGGCTCGCTGCTCTCCACCAATTGCGCGGACGCATCGGCCGAGGGAGCGCAGACTCACATTGTTTTTTAATCTATGCGGAAAAACTAAGCGACACCGCAAAAGAGCGACTCAAGGCTATGTACGAAAATCTAGATGGTTTTAAGATCGCAGAACTCGACCTAGAGCTTCGAGGCCCTGGAGAAGTTGCCGGCATTCAACAATCGGGAAACCTTCAACTCGGTATTGCTGATTTAGTTAGAGATAGAAAAATTCTTTTAGAAGCACGAGAAGATGCAGAAAAGATTCTGAAAACAAAATCCTAGAACCAAAAATGAACATAAAGCTTGAAGAAACAATTCTACAAAAGTTCTTTAATTAAGTCCCTCGCTTCTAACAAATCACTTGCAGAATTCCACACCTTCGCCAGCACTTCCATAGGTGGATCGACAAGGTCTTTTATAAACAAGGTTTTCATACCAGCACTTTGACCAGCTTGCAAACCAAAATTTGAATCTTCTAAGACAAGACAGTTTTCGGCATCAACTCCTAGGTTTTTTGCGGCAAGAAGAAAAATATCGGGATGGGGTTTCCCTTGCCTTACCTCAGAGCCAAAGGCATAGGCATCGAAATAGAGCTCTAAACCAGCTTTTTCTACCATCCATTTCGCCATCTCTTTTCCCGTAGAAGTTGCAAGCGCCATTTTAATATTTTGTTTTTTCAAAAAAGCCAAAATACTATGCACGCCTTTTTTAAGCGGCGGTCCATTTGCCTTAATCTCATCTATAACAGCTTGCGAGGTTATTTGTTCAAATTGATCGAAGGGAAAATCCTCTCCAAGCGCATCGAAGATGATTTTTTTAGTATCCCTTGTATTTGTTCCTACGCAGCGAAAAAACAAATCTTCAGAAAAATCTATCCCTGCTTCTTTACTCGCCTTTTTCCAATGCTTCAAATACAATCTTTCGGTATCGAACAAAAGACCATCCATGTCAAATAATACAGCTTCTAACATAGGCATCTAGGCGACAAAGGATTCTAAACGAGCCGATCGACTCGGATGCTGTAAACGCTTGATTGCTTTTTTTTCAATTTGTCGAATGCGCTCTTTTGTCAAATTAAAAACATCGCCCACTTCTTTTAAAGACATACTCGGTTTTCCATTTAAGCCAAAGCGATAGGCAAGCACATCCCGTTCACGTTCGGTCAGGGTTTGCATCACTTCATCTATTTCATCCTTCATATTTTCATACACCGCAACTTCTTCAGGGCTTTCATAGCGCCCGTCTTCAACAATATCGCCAATCGTAGTCGAATCAGAACTATCAAATCGAATAGTGGAGTCGAGAGAGAGCAAATCTCTAGAAATAGCCAGAAGTTCTTTTACCTGCTCAGGTTCCATGTACACCATCTCTGCTACTTCTCTAAGCTCTTCTTCTTCCGATTTTCCACCGCTCAGCTCCTTCCGAGCCTTTTCAATTTGCATCAATTCATTAACTCGATTCAAAGGCAAGCGAATCATCTTTGTTTTTTCGCTTATCGCTTTTAGAATTGCTTGGCGAATCCACCAAACCGCATAAGAAATAAAGTGATATCCCTTGGAAACATCAAAACGCTCAATCGCAGTCAACAAGCCGATATTCCCCTCGTTTACAAGGTCAAGCAAGTCCAAACCATTGTTTTGATATTTTTTTGCAATCGATACCACAAAGCGCAAGTTTGCACTTACTATTTTATCCTTTGCTTCCTTATCGCCATCGGCTGCGCGAAGCGCAAGACTCGTTTCTTCTTCCCTTGACAATAAAGGTATTCTGTTTATATCTTTTAAATAGAGAGAGACAATATTTTCGTCCTTACTAAATGATATTGATTTTCTGCTTTGCATATGTCCTCCTAAATCTATCTCATATATTAGTTATAATAATGCAATTTTCATGCCAACTTTTTATTTTTGGAAATCAAATAAAAAAATGTAATTCCTTGTATTGTAAAGAATTAGAAAAATCAATATATTTTCTTAAATAAGAGCTTTTTCTTCTGTGTCATTTTAACACAATATCCTTAAATATCAAAAAAACTGCGTCAATACAGTACATTTTTTTTAATATATCTTTATTTATTTTTTTTCCTTGCCCTTTTTTCATATATTTTGTATCTTTGAAGTATCAAAACACAATAAAGGAGCTTTGCACAAATATGAAGGTTATCCCTTTAGCAGACCGAGTCTTGGTTAAAACAGAAAAAACTGAATCAAAAACCGCTAGTGGTATTATTATCCCCGAGACTGCACAAGAAAAAACACAAATTGCTGTGGTGCTTGCTGTCGGCGACGATAAAGAAAAAATCAAGGTTGCTGTAGGTGATCGCGTAATGTACGATAAGTATGCGGGAACACAGGTAACAATCGATAATGAAGAATGCCTTATCTTAAAAGGCCAAGACATTATAGCAAAAATTGCTTAAACTAATCTTTTAGTTTTTTGTACAAAAGACGTGCTTCAGTATTGTTTGAATCCAGCAAAATGCTGTATTCGGCATTCAGAAGCGCGTTTTTTATTTCCTGTTTATGCAGGTTCACCAGTGCGAGCCTATAATGTATTTCCGACTTTAGTTTATCGGATTTTGCTTGACTTGAAGCGAGAGAATAAAGCTCTATCGCCTTTTCAGTTTGCTTAAGACCAAAATACATATTGCCCAAGTTTATAAAAAGAGGAAGTCTATCTCTCTGAGTAAAATCTTTTTTTTCGTTTGTTGTGGAAACCTGCCCGTTTTCAAACTCATAGACAAGCAATCGATATGCAAGCATGAGATCTTTTTTATATTCAGCCACAAAATAAGACAAATACTCTCGTTCCCAGGAACGCATTTGTGCTATCCGATTGTAAGGATCAAAAACAATAACAACCTCATCTTTTGCATCTTTTGAATGCTCACCGTATTTTGTTGTTAAATAGGGGATAAACAATTGCTCCGCTTCCTTCCATTGCCTTTGCGATAAAAAATACCAAAGCGCCCATTGCAAAACTTTTTCCTCGTATAAAGAATCCCCCAAATAGTTTCTTTCTAGTAGCGCATAGACTTCAGCATTTTTTTCTGCCCGACTTCGTTGTGGATCTGCTGCCCAGCGCAATTTAATTTGCTCAAGCTCTAGGTCAATGTCTTCTTTTTCTTTTAGAGATTTTTCTATTCGCCAAAGTGCATCGCTAATGGGAACTTGTAGGTAGTCTTCGAGTTTCGTGTTTTGTAGTGTTTTTATCCCGCGCAGCTCTAAGTTAGAAGTCAATATATCTTCTGATTTTTGTTTTTCTAAACGAAGTGCATAATAGGCATACTCAACTAAGCCAGGCGTAAAATGCGGAAAAAGATCCAGCATTTGTAAAAGCCATTGCGATGCTTCTGAAAAAAGCCCCTTTTCTTCGCTTGCACGAGCAGCATTCAAATACGAAATAGGCGATTTTAAGTCATGGGCGATAACAGAAAGCCAAGCTTCATTGGCTTCATCGAGTAAGCCAGCTTTTAGGTAGGCATCGGCTTCAAGTAAAAGATGTTTTTCAGAAAAGGGTAAAAGAGAAAGATTATAGATACAGGTATCAAAATCGCCCGCATCATAGGCAATAAGCGACCAAAAATATGCAGGCTCATAGCTTGTCATATGTTTTGGGTGAAGGAACATTGCATCTCGAAATCGTCCGAGATATGCAAGCAAACATGCAGCATTTATACTATAGGCTGTATTGCCTGTCAAATAAAAGGCATCGATATATGCTTGGACATAATCCGTCGTAAAAAAATCTTTTTCACTCTTGGTTGATAAAAAAAGAGCCTCGGCATACAAGGAAGCATAATCTGTACCGACCAAGCCTTTCCCTATCGAAAGGGCTTTTGCGATTTGTTTTGTTTCAAGCAAAAAATGTGTATATAGGGCCTGTACTTCAGGCTTAAAACCATATTTTTTATAGAGCTTTTTTACCACTTTTTCGCAGGCGCCCATTTTTTGCATTTTATAAAGACGTTTATACACAGAAAGATAATGAATGTCGCTACTCGCCATTTTTTCTGCTGCTTTAAGAACCTTTTCCGCGTCAGAAAAACGAGAGTACGCAATATGCACATCTGCTTCATCAAGTTTTGCTATAAAAGAAGCATTTGTCGATTTGGTTGAGCATGAAAAAAAGAGGACTATGCACAATCCATACACAAAGGCTTTTTTTAACATAGACTATTCTTCTTTTTTTTGAATATTGTCCAAAACAGCATTTATAAACTTAAAGGAATCTTCAGAACCAAACTCCTTTGCAATTTGTACCGCCTCATCTATTACGATAGAAGGATGCAAATCTTTTTGATATAACAAGGCATAGGCAGATATACGCAAAATTGCCAAATCAACTCGATTCAAACGCTCAAAATCCCAATTTGTTAGATTTTTCGAAATATTCTCATCTATCTCTTCAAGATTCTCTAGAGTTCCAGCTATTAAAAGTCTGGCATAAAGATTACTTGACTCACTGAGTTTTTCGAGGCTTTTGCTTTCCACCCATGAAAGAGAAACTAATTGTTCAGAATTCATCTTGCCCACATCAAACGAGTAGAGCGCTTGAAAGGCTAGAATTCGAGCTTTTCTACGAGACATAAAAAACTCCCGTATTTTACCAAGTTAAAAGTGTATCTAATGCTTCACCTGTTTTTAACATTTGATAATTTTCTGGTGTTTTAAGTGACGAAATCAATTCCGTGGTTGCGGTAATCAAAGACTGTGATTTTTTTTGTTGGCTCAACTGGTCCTTAAGTAACTCATATACCGTATAATTCGAACCTGGTTGTACAACATCACTCAAAGCCAAGGTTTTTTGATCATATTTTTCAACGACTTGATAAAACTGATAATCACCTGCTGTTTCATTCACTTCTGAGTAAAATCCCTTCGGTTTTGCAAACAATTCGAGCAGTTTTTGAAAGTCCCAGCCCAACTGCTGAGCTGCAGAAGTTGTTTTCCCTAGGTACATTTCACCAGCATTCATCTTTGTTGGATCAAGCTTTGCTTTTTCACGAAGACCATTTTGCGTCAATTTACCCGACTTAAAATCATTCAAGAGTGCGCCTACCTTTTCAGCTGTTGCATCCGGGTTATTTTGCTTTGCTACCACAACCAAGAAAAGTTGCACGACATCGGGTTGTACAAAATTTGTTTTATTCATTTCATATGCAGAGCGAATTTCGGCATCTGTTGCAGAAATCTGTAAAATCTCCGGTCTTTTTGCAATCAAATAGCGTTGCGCAATAATTTGCGTTTTAATATGTTGTTTATATTCAGCGGTATTCATCGAGGTTTGCGATTTTAAGAAATCATCTAAACTCAAATTTGTTTGTTGCTTAACTATTTGTGCCAATTCAGGTTCAGTTAATTGTTTCCCAATCTGCTCTGACATTGATTGTAAAAAAGCTGCGTTTACTTCTGAATCCGATACAGTAATACCGTCTTTTTGTGCGGCTTGAAGCAAGAGTTTTTCATCGATTAAAGATTCTAAAATTTCTTTTTTATGGTCCAGGGTAAAATTGGTAACACCGGTTTGTTTTTTGTACACTTCTGCACGCGCTTTGAGTTGACGAACTGTAATTGATTCACTTTTGTACAATTTTACCGTTGCAAGCACTTGCAAATCTGCCTGTGCAAAAAGACTCGCACTTATCAAAAGTGACCCTACCAATAATCCAATATTCTTTTTCATTTTTTCACCTTATCTATCAATATATTCTAAAACCGTTTAGCCTAGTTTTAGTTACAGGGATATAAAATTAGTTTTCTATAACAGCTCGAATTCGGCGAACACCCGCAGAAGAGGACTGTTCTTTTTTTATAATAAAAGTGCCAATTTCACTTGTATTTTCGACATGTGGTCCACCGCATAATTCTTTTGAAAAATCGCCCACACTGTACACCTTTACCTTATCTTCGTATTTTTCACCAAATAATGCAATAGCGCCAGATTTTTGTGCTTCTTCAAGGGACATTACCTCCATTGTAACAGGTAAGGCTTTTTTTATTTGCTCATTTACAATAGCTTCAACTTGCTGGATTTCCCCAGCTGTCATAGGGGTAGGATGTGTGAAGTCAAAACGCATACGCTCAGCGGTAATATTTGAGCCTTTTTGCCCAACATGTTCTCCCAAAACCTGTATCAAAGCTTTTTGTAAAAGGTGAGTTGCTGTATGATAGCGTTTTGTAATCTCTGAGCTTTCTGCCAAGCCGCCTTTGAACAGATGTTCGCTTCCTGCCTTCGATGCCTCTTGGTGTTTTTTAAATGCTGCATCAAATTCTTCAAGGTTCACCTTTAAACCATGTTCAGCTGCAAGCTCTTCTGTTAGTTCAATGGGAAAGCCAAAAGTATCGTAGAGCCTAAACGCAAGTCGCCCAGACATTAGTTTTGCATTCCCCTTCATAAGATTTGGTAGCATTTTTTCAAACTCTAGCTCGCCTTTTCTTAGCGTTTCGCTAAATCGTTTTTCCTCTTGTGCAAGTTCATTTAGAATTTTCTCTTCATTTTCTCGCAATTCTGGAAAAGCTTTTTCAAAGGTTTCTATAACAGTCTTCGCAAGCACAGAAAGAATAGGTTTTTCTATGCCAAGTTTTTTTGCATGACGAACAGCTCTTCGGATTAAGCGTCGTAGAACATAACCTGCTCCAAGGTTTGATGGGCTTGGCCCCTTTGTATCACCTAGAATAAAAACACTCGATCGAATATGATCGGTAATGATGCGAATGCTCCAATCTTTTTCTTCAGCTTCTCCATACCGAAAGTTCGGATTATTTTGCACTTCTTGTACTTCTTTTTCTATCGCATGAATTATAGGTTCAAAGATTTCTGTTTCATATACGGACGTTTTTCCCTGCAAAATAGTAGTGGTGCGCTCTAAACCCATACCGGTATCAACATTTTGTTTTGGTAGCTTTACGAGCGTTTTTTCATCAACTCGATTATACTCCATAAAAACATTGTTCCAGATTTCAAGCCAGTGTTCGCTTTCGGTTTCTTTATTTGAACCTTCTTTTGGAAGTCCCTCTCCTACCCAATAAAAAATCTCAGTATCAGGACCACAAGGGCCAGTAGGGCCAGCTGCCCACCAATTATCTTCAGCGCCAAGATAGGCTATTTTATCCTCAGGCATTCCGATTTCAATCCAATACTGAGCGGATTCTTCATCTCGCGGTGCATTTTCATCACCAGCAAAAACAGTTACAGAGAGTTTTCTTGGGTCAAGGTTTAACCAGTCTTTTGAAGTTAAAAACTCATAGCTATAAGCTATGGATTCTTTTTTAAAATAATCACCGAGCGACCAGTTACCCAACATCTCAAAGCAGGTAAGATGGCTCGCATCCCCCACTTCTTCGATATCGCCGGTTCGAACGCATTTTTGATAATTGACGAGGCGTGTTCCTTGTGGATGCGTTTCACCAAGCAAATAAGGTACAAGAGGTTGCATTCCTGCGGTCGTAAACAAGACCGTTGGGTCATTGTCTGGCAAGAGAGATTTTCCAGATATTTCATTGTGATTTTTTGTTTTAAAAAAGGCAATGTATTTTTGTCGTAATTCGTTTGCTGTCATACTCTTTATCTTAGATATGGACGCCCTCAATGTCAAGGGTAGAAAGACAAGGGTTTTCTACCCCAAACAAAAAGAGTTTTATCCTTCTTTTTTTAAATTCTCTTGTGCAACTGCTAAAAGCGCAATTGGTACTGAATATGGTGAACAAGAAACATAGTGTAAACCGCCATTCATACAAAACTGTATGTTTTCAGGTCTTGCACCATGCTCGCCACAAAGACCCACAGAAAGATCAGGACGTGCTTCTGTACCACGCTTTGTTGAAAGCTCAATCAATTCTTTTACACGTGAATCTAAAACTGAAAAAGGATTTCCGTCGATGAGATCGAGCATAGTATAATCAGGCATAAAACTCGTAAAATCATCGCGAGAAAGTCCTAGACAGGTTTGCGTCAAATCATTTGTTCCAAAGGAGAAAAATTCTGCGTAACGAGCTATTTCTGCAGAACTGAGAGCCGCACAAGGAAGTTCAATCATTGTACCAAAGCTATATTTTAGGTTCGTTACCTTATTTTTTTTACATACTTCTTGAGCTATCTCTGCCAATCCTGTAAAAGTATAACCCTCGATTTTTTTCCCATATATGAGCGTTTTCAACTCCGCTGCATTCATAATAATTGGAATCATAACTTCGGGAAAGACTTTTGTCTTTTCTTTGCTTAACTTACATGCAGCTTCAAAGAGTGCAGAAACTTGCATTTCATAAATTTCTGGATGTGATATAGCTATTCGACAACCTCGGTGACCAAGCATCGGATTGCTTTCTGAAAGAGCAATCATTTGCGCTTCTAGATCTGCCTTTGTCATTTTTATGCCGCAGTTTTTCGCATAGTCTAGATACTCTTTTTTTTCAGTTTCATTGTGAGGCAAAAATTCATGTAGAGGAGCATCGAGCAAACGAATAGTTACAGGCTTCCCTTGCATTGCTTTTAGAAGTCCATAAAAATCTTTTATCTGTATCTTCTTTAAGTCCGCGAGAATTTTTTTTCTCTCTTCTTCAGTTTGAGATAAAACCATATTTCTAAAAAGATTAATGCGTTCTTCTTGGAAGAACATATGTTCTGTTCGACAAAGTCCAATACCATCTGCCCCAAACTTTAAGGAAAGTCCTGCATCTCGGGCGGAGTCAGCATTTGCGCGTACTTGAAAGTTTCCTACGTATTTTTTTGTCAAAGCAACCATGTCAAATAAGCCAAGTTTATCAGGGTTTGGTTGCACAAGAGAAGCCTTGCCCTTATATAAAACGGCAGAACCATAATAGGGAACATGAATAGTGAGATAATCACCGGACTGTATCACCATATTACCTATCTTCGCTTTTTTCCCTGTTATAACCATGTCGGGTTTTACAAGTGAGACCTTCCCGTATTGACGAGCAACAACAGAAGCGTGAGCCGAATACCCTCCTTCATTAGAAAGCACCCCAGTTGCTTCTTCGATTGCCTTAACATCACCTGCATAGGTTGCATGCATGAGCAAAATACAACGAGTATCTTCTCCTTGCTGTTTTGCAAGGCGCTTTGCATCGAGCAAATCTTCAGTAGAAAAATACACGCGCCCAACTGCTGCACCAGGAGCACCTGAAACACCACCGCTTATGGAGTCAAGACCTTTTATAGAAGCTTCTTCTATGACGGGATGCAAGAGCTCGGTCAATTGTTCTGGTTTTAAACTTTGTATAAGCGTTTTATCGTCGATGATTTTTCGTTTCAACAGGTCAAAATAAAGCTTAATCAAAGATGCGGTACTTTTTTGCTCAACAGATTTTTGCTCTATAAGCCAAAGCTTGCCATTTTCTACTGTAAAGCGAATTTGACGAATATCTTTAAAAGTATCTTCAAGCTGTTCGGCCGTTTTCGTTAACTGACTTACATATTTTTTATCAAACTGCGAAATATTTTTCCCAGGGGAAAAAAGCTCATCATAGGCATTATTATAAAACATACCTTGGATTACTTTTTCGCCAGTAATAACATTCCGAGTAGTACAAATTCCTGAGCTAGAATCTTTCGTGTAGTTTCCATATACCATAGGATGGATAAGTATTGCTGTATCGTGATCATTTTGCTCATCAACTTCCAATAAATAACTAACACGAGCAAGCATCACTTCTATTTGTTTTTCTGCTGATTCAAAGAAACCCTCAGGTAGTAAAGTTTCATATTTTTCAATAATAGAAAGCGCCTTTTGTTTTTTTTCTTTTGATTTAAAGTCCTTTGTCACAGAATCGATTGTTTTATCCACTGTTGCAAGATATTTTTTATCATCCGTACTTTCTGCGATCATTTTTTCAACTTTTAGAGCGCCAATTATTAAAAACAAGATTTCATTCGCTGCAAAAGTTCCACCGACCTTGTCCGCAAAGCCTTCAACAGTATCTTTCGCAAGTCCAATATTGTGTAAAATAGGGTACTGACTTATAAGCATATTTGGGGATATAACAAATTTTATAAGCAAAGGATGGTTTTCATCGCCAAACGCTTTCCCCAGTTCTTTAGAAAACTCTGTAAAATAGCTTTCTAAATCTTTTTTATAATCAACTTTTTCTATTTCGTCAGCAATTTCACTGTTAATAATTAAACCAGGTAAAACAGGCAATTTCATTTCTGCCAAATCCAAGGCAAGACGAGCCCTGATGCCAAAAAAATCACGAGAGGCTGTCTTGGGAACAGACTTTGTTTGAGAAAAGTAAAAAACCTTTTTTTTATCAAATGCCATAAAACAACTCCTTCTTAGAACAATGGTAAAATGGTACCGGGTGCACCTTGCAAAAATGCTTCAAATTGAGGGCTGGCGCCTTGCGTAAAATAGCGTTTTAGTTTTGCAACATCTTGAATATCATCTCCAGCTACAACAAATTGTATACTACTTCCGTGCTTTACCTTACCCCATTTAAATAAAGAATTAATATCGGTTATACGTTCACCTTCATAATACACAAAAATATGTAGGTTTGGGTATTTGTTTTCATAACTTGCAATAATTCTTTTCCAAGCTTCAACGTTTCCATTGTGAAATAATTCATTCGTAACAGGAACAGATACAAGTGGCGTCACTTTTCTAAAACTCGCAGGCTGACTCGTTTGTGCTTGAGCGCGTTTTGCTGCATTTTTATCACCTGAGTACGCATTTCCGGTAATCGAAGAAGTCCTTTTCGAAGTGGGTTTTGCCTGAATAGGTTGAGTGTTAAGACCCGCACTTGCAGTATTTCTCTGGGCAAAAGAAAACCCACTTCCACTTGCAGCTCCTCCACCGATTATAACTCGCTCGCCTCTCGTAGGGGCTTTTGCAGCAGATTCTGCCGTTTTTGTCCTTGTTCCAGTGCCAGCCTTCTTTGAAACGGTTTTCTCTATATTTTTTTCCAGTAGTTCTGTTTTTGGTTTTCTATATATAAAAGATCCTTTTAACAAGGGCTCGGGAACAGTCACTTTTTTTCCAAGCAAAGCATCAATTGTTTTACTCACCGCTGTTTCGCAAAGCGCATCACTCTCTTTTTTACCCTGATACCCAGCATATACAACAATGAGTTCATTTTTTTTAAGGCTTTCTAAGCCCTCTTGGTGTTGTGGGTTTTTGGGATTCAGGACAATGAGACCTAAGTCCGGATGATGATTTACGATTACAATATCGCAGGCCTTCCACTTAACAACTTGCTCGTATATTTTTTTTGCATCAATTTCATTTACAGAAACATTCCACGAGCGAGCCTTGTATGACCATTTTTTTATTAGCAACTCGTGAATAATGGGTAAACTTTCTTTTTCAGGGAAATCTCCGTTATACACTAATTCATTTATTGCATCAGCAACATGAATACCCGCATTTCCATAGGTCTCAAGTTTTTGGACTGCATCTAAAGTCATTTTTTTTCTCCTCGTATTAAATATATCCTATAAAAAAAGGTGCGTTATAATTGATAAACAACTACACGCACCTTTAGTATAGCACAAGCTTTATAGTTTAGCGAGTACGTCTTGATTTTGGTGAGTCAACAACTCCCTTTTTTGCTGTTTTTTTAGCAGGAGCTTTCTTCGCAGTACTTGCTGGTGGTAAAGCATCTTGATTTAACTCAGCAAGTAAGTCATTGCCTGCTGAAGATTTCTCTTCATGCCCATCTGAAGGAGCTTGAGCAAAAGACTGTGTTAAATCAACACGAACGGTAGATCTTCTTCGTGAGAAAGAAGCAAAGGCAGCATCTTGGAAGCCCTTTGAAATACCATGGAGGAATTCATTAAGCACATTTGCCATACCATCGAGCGTTGCCTTCTTTCGTTTGATAGAAGTAATATCGATATCCATCAACAAACCTGGTTGAATATGGAAGGGGTTAATCATGTAATCAAACTTATTGAATTCTGCTTCAAGATATGCAAGTCTTTCTTCCATAACCCGTCTTTCAATTGGATACTGATAATCAAAGCGCGTTTTCATCTTGTTTCTCATAATAATAAGCTTGCTCTTAATCTTATCTTTTTCATATAAGAAAGTTTGATTCATTTTTTCAACATCAGTTTCTTGTGGTTTTATAAAGGAAATTTCATCCCATACTTTTGCTGTTTCTTCATAAATAGGATCGCCAGTTTTTGCCTTATAACGAGTTGCAATTTTTCTCTTATAGCGACTAGCAAGGTCTTCAAAGTCAGCTACACGCTTAAATCGTTTTGAATCATCGTAGTTCGTTTTTAAAACATCCCAAAGGTGATCGACTTCAGTTGCAAAACTAGCTAATTGAACTCGATACGCCTCTCTTTCATTGATAAGCTGTGCATTGTCATAGTACTTCAAGCGCACTTGATATCTTTCATCTGGAAGATGAGCTGCATCGGTATCTTCGTATTCGCGAAGAATTAATTCACGAGCATTCTTTAAGTTTTCTACATATTGGTAGCCCATTTTTGAAGTATCAAGAATAGCAGTTAAAGAGTTGATTGCGGTATTAAAACCACGGTTACGAATGTTTTCCATATCGATGATTTTCTTAAGATTTTCACGAATGTTAAGTTGATCGAAGGTATTTGGATCTATTTCTGCACGTAAATCAGAAATTTTGTCCATTAAATTTTTTGCAATAATACTGTATCGTTTACTCTTTTGGTTTTCGACATCATCATCAGTATAATCAGTTACACGATTAAACTTTGCAAAAATAAGTTCGCCATCTGACATTTCATCTAAACCATCGTCAATTCTTTTATTTTTTAAGTCTTCAATTTCACGATCTAACATGTCAGTAATATGTTTTGAAAGAAGATCTTTAATCAAATATTCTACCGTTACTTGATAATGAAAAATAGGACTGATAAGTTCTGAATCAAGAATGTTAATAGAAAGTTTTACATCGGTAACTGTTTTTGGTTTATAAATATTGTCTTTGAATGCACACTTGACGATTGAATATGCATTTTCACCACGAACAAAGGCACCAACATCAGATTTTTGTCGAAGCAAGGCGTTTGTTAAGGTTTCAAGATCATTTACTCCACGTTGTACGTGACCTTGCAAGTGTCCATACATATTTACAATGGATTTTTCAATTTCACCTGTGTTAAACTTATCTGCTCCACCAACATCTTCAAGTAAGGCAGCAATTTCTTTTGGTGTATAGCGGTTAAGAACCTTCATTTCTTCTTTGTCGATGAAGTTTCTAACCTTTTTAACCATTTCATCTTCTGTTGTAACAACATAACGGTTAAACATGTTTTGGTAGTTTTGGTTAAAATAGTTATATAATTTCTCTTTTAGACCGCCCATAATATCAAGCTGGTTTAACACATCTTCTGGTAATTTCGCAGTAATATGATTTAAAACCTTGTTTGCTTCTTCTTCAAGCAAATTGTTTACTTCTGCTTGCTGGTCTCTATACTCTTGAGCGAGTGAGTTTCTAGAACCTACGGCACTTGGCACTGTAGGATCAAATACGTTTGGGCTTTTTCGAATATCAATACTTGCCATATTTTCTCCTTAGGATTATTTTCCTCTCTGTTACTCTACACCTATAATTATAAGCAAAGTTTTAAGAATGTAAAGCATTTTTTTTTATATTAAAAAAAAGATATGTATGTTATACTAAAATTATAGTTTTTAGGGGGTTTTTATGAAAAAACAAAGCATCATCGCTGTAATTTTTCTTATTTTCTTATTCTCAGTACATGGAAATGAAAAAAAAGAGCCACTTCATGTTTTTTTAATGATCGATAAGTCTCTTTCTATGGAAGAAGACTATAGTTTTTCTTTTTTGCAGGACTGGTTGAACAAAAACTTTCTTCCCAACAATGTAAAAAAGGGAGATAGTCTCACTGTTTTTTTCTTTTATGGAGAAACAAAAAGAGTTTTTAATAAAACAATTAACACTGAAGCAGATTTAATTGAAATTCAAAGTATTATTTCTAAAGAAAAACCAAACGGTCCCTTTACTGATATAGGTCTGGCTATGGATAGCTTAAAAGAGGCTGTTCAAAATACAAAAGGGCTTCCCATTGCGCTTATTTTTTCAGATCTCATACAGGAAGCTGCCTATCCTTCAAAATATGCAGGAACCTATTACGACTTTGCAGAGCGTTACCTCAATGAAGATAGGGTTTTCCCTCTTAAAGAAAACTATTATCAAGTAACACTTCAGTTAGAAAGGCCTGAAACTATAGAAAAGAGAGCAAAAACTATTTATACTCGTATAAAAGATTCAACAGAGGAGCCCTTGTACCGGCAATAAGCAAAATATGAAACAAAAACTAAGCATAGCTCTATTTATCATCGCAGGCCTTGCCTTGCTCGTGGTTTATTTTACAAATGAATATATTCAATCCAATAAAAAAGAAATAAGCCGAGCGCAGCTCATTATTCCACAAACAAGGGGAGAAAATAGCAATCAAGAAACAGCGCGCATTTCACCCATATCCGAAGAAGCAAATATTACAACGCTCCTACAACTCGAAGCAGGTGAAACGCTTTTGGCAGTTGTGAGTAATGACATCGATGCTGATACCTATGAGGACCAAATTGTTGCGGTAAAAAAATTTAACAATCCCTTTATATATATAGTACTTGGTTTATATAATCCACTAAAAATGGCTTATGAGCGCGTACTCGAATATCAAACAGAGATTTCCCAGACAAGGACCTTTGCGCTTTCAGTTTTGGACCTCGCGGGGAATGGACAAAACGCCATTATTTATACCGGGTTTACTGACAAAAACAATTCTTTTTTTCAAGCACTTGCTTTACAAAAAGATAAGGGACTTTCTCAACTCATAGAACTTATACGCTTAGAATCTGACGGATCTATTTTTCTTCAGCAAAACACCGAAAAAATAGGTGAGTTAAGCTACGGTGAGCCAAGAACTGCTTTTTCAATTCTTGTACATAGCACGGAAACAAATGAAGAAGATGGTTCTTTCAATCAAGTAGAAACAAGCTACAAATGGGATGAAGCAACAGGGTATTTTGAAGAATTTTCTATTGAAAAAACACCGGGAACACGACTTGAAGCAAAGGAACTCGCAAAAATTCAAGATGGAACGGTCGAAAGTTTTTCCTCCTATCTCAATGGACTTTGGCTTTTTAGTGAAAGTAGTACAACAAACCCCTATTTTATATTTTTTGACTGGAAAAATAAGGAAATTATTTTTTCATCGGGAGAAATTCAAGAAATTTTTTCATGGGAAAATAGTACTCTGCGACGAAATGGGATATATATTTCCACGGTAAACAGTCTCATCGCAAACTTAAACAGAAAAATAGATGTAAGCTTACTTTCTCTTGATGAAATACGCATTCGCATTAGTTCTGACCTAGGAATAGTAATAAATACTGACACAAGTTGGGATGGGGTCTATAAAAAAACAGACTTGCAAAACTTTAATCCCAAGACAAATGAAAACACAGAAAACAAGAGGGCAGTAGGCTTACTTGAAAGTGAAATAAACTGGACTTTTATGGCAAACAGCCTCCTCAGTCTTTCAGATGGAAGCTATGTTTTTACTTCTGGAGCGAATACCGAAGAAGGTGTTTACTCTGAAAAAAACCTACAAGGTGAAAGCTTTGTACAATTTCGCTCATTTTCTAAAAATGCCTTTTTCGATGGTTTTTATACCGTCACAAAAAACGACAACTCGCTTGTGTTGCAACCAGTAAAAATACATATTAACGGAAGTTTTTCGTATTCTGGCTCAGCTATTAGTTTAGAAAAAAAACAGGAAGACTAGCATTAGCCTTAATTTTTTCTCGGAACAAAAAACCAAAAGGGTGTTGGCAAAAAAGATGCAGCGCTTTCTAAAACAAGAAACTCAAGAGATTTAGGGTACTGTTTTTCAATTGCGGTTTTGTATTCTAGCTCCCCAGTGAGATACCACAGCGTTACAAGAACCGCAGCTTGCTCTTCTTCCATTCCCTTCATACCGACATAGGATTTTAAGATAACGAGGGGCTCATGCAGGGCATCTTCGCTCTGCGCTTTAACAAGCCAGCTCCACACCGCGTAAAGGCGAACCTGAGATACAAGCTTTTCTTTTATATGTCCTTGTGTAAGCCGAGATAAAAGAGTATCGCAGCGAAGACTATCACCGTACAAAAGAGCTGTCTTTGCTGCAGCTAAAAAAGCCTCTTGCGAAGCTGCTTTTTCATAGTTTTTTGAAGCTTCCTCATAATCGCCCATTTTTTCTTGCACTTCCGCAAGTAAAAAGTAAAGCTCTTTCATTTTTTCAGGATGGGTCTTGAGTTTTTCTTCTTGCCCAATCTGTTTTTCTATACTTTCTACAAGCTCAAGAGCTTCTTTGCCTTTGAGACTGGAAAAATATCGCATAACTTCGGGAGAATATGAAAAAAGGTTCGCATATGAGAAAAAAATAAAAAAAACTGCTATAAAAAAAAGGACTTTTTTATTTTGTATCATCATGTTGATTTTTAGACTTTGCACTATCTGTATCTGCCTTTTGAGACTGCTTACTATGCTCTGATGCCCTTCCTTTTTTCTGAGGTGGGCTAAGTGCTCGTATAAAAGTAAAGGGAGTCATAACCAAGACACCGAGGGCAAAGGCGATGAGTAAGCTCAAAAAAATAGGCACGTCTTTAAAAGTAGTAAAGCCAATAGAAACGTCACATCTATGCTCTAAATTAAAACCAATAAAAATCGTTGCAAATACCAATAAGGCTACAAAGCCCAACAACTTCCAAGGCATACAATACCTCCCTTTTAGACAATTTTACCACGGAGCGTAGCACCCGTCAATTCTCTTAAAAGAACTTGCACAAAATGCCCTATTTTTTCTGGACCTGCAGGAAAAACAACTCGTTCGTCGCGCTCCGTCCGTCCCACAAGCTCTTCAGGATTATCTTTTGAAAAGCCCTCTGCCAAAACCCGCACGCTTTCTCCAAGTCGCTCTTCCATGAGCCGTTTTGATATAGCTTGTTGCTCAGCAATAACCAAGGCAAGGCGGCGTTTTTTTTCTTTTATAGACAATTGCTCCTGCATGTCGGCAGCCTTTGTCCCCTCTCGTGGATTATAATAATACATAAATGCATTTTCAAAGGCTACTTCACGCATCAAAGCGATGGTTTCTTCAAAATCTTCTATAGTTTCACCTGGAAACCCAATCATTATATCGGTAGAAAGTGAAACCCCAGGTATTTCTTTTTTTATAGCGGCAATTTTTTCAAGATAGGCTTCCCTCGTATATTTTCGTCTCATCGCGTCGAGGATGGCGTTTGATCCATGTTGCACAGGCAGATGAATATGCTTACAAAAAAGTGGGTCCTTTTTAATTAGCTGAATTAGGTCAGGGCTGATATCTTTTGGATGGCTCGACATAAAACGAATCCAACCAATGCTCGACTTTGTAGCATGAATATGTTGAGAAACAGCTTGCATTAAAGAGGGAAAATCTATCGCCTCTTTTCCTTCTTCTTCCCATATATACGAGTTTACATTTTGTCCCAAAAAGGTAATTTCTTTTACTCCATTTTTAGATAGCGCATCTATTTCTGCAAAAATGCTTTCCGGGCTTCTTGAAACTTCCCTACCGCGAACATAGGGAACAATACAATAAGAGCAAAAATTATTGCAGCCGTGCATGATGGGAACAAAGGCTGAGTGAGAGCCCTTTTCATAACTAGACTCTGCAAAAACATAATGAGGCTTTTCGTCGGTTTCTATCCATTTTTCGCCCTTTTCTACCGCTGCAATAATATCGGGAAAGTATTGTTTTTGAAAATTTCCTATAACGTAGTCTAAAACAGGATAGTCTTTTTGTAAGCTGTCTATAAGCCGTTCTGCCATACACCCCATAATTGCAAGATTGAGGCGAGGCGGATTCTCTTTATTTGTTAAAGCATAGCTATGTGCCTTGGGAAAAACATGGTTTTTTGCCCTTTCCTCGAGTTTGCGAACAGCCTTAAGAGATGCATACCAGCCGAGTCTGCCCAAAATACGGCTTTCTGCTGTCTCGCGTACGGAACAAGTGTTAATAATAACAAAGTCTGCAACTTGCACGTCGTCAGCCTTTGTCCAACCAGCTTCTATAAATGCTCTTTCAACCGAAGCTGACTCAGCTATATTCATTTGACAGCCATAGGTTTCAAAAAAATAGGTCATTCTCTATCTCCCAAAAACTCGGTATAGGCATAGGCATTGTGAAAGTGAATACTCTCGTAGTTTTCTGCTTCCACGCTAAACCAGCTAAACTTTTTTTCACTTTCAAAAGCCACGAGACCCTGATATACCTCTCGAACGAGATCTTCTACAAAACGGGGATTTTCATAGGCTTTTTCTGTCACATATTTTTCATCTTCGCGTTTAAGAACAGAATAAACTCCAGAAGAAGCACAGGCTTCTATCATGCTTATAACGTCTTCTATCCAAAAAAAACCTTCATTTCTAAGCCGAACACGTACAACTCCACGCTGATTATGGGCGCCGTATTTTGAAATAGCCTTTGAACAGGGACAGAGGGTTGTTACTGGCACCTCGATTCCAACATAAAATTCTTTTTCGTTTTTTGAAACAATTCCCTCATAACTACAAGCATAGCTCATCATACCGCTTTGCTTAGAAACGGGGGCTTGTTTTTCTAAAAAAAAAGGAAAGCGTAAACTACCAAAGGCTTTTTGTGCTTCAAGTTTTTCCCGCACCTCAGAAAGCATAGCTAAAAATTGCTTCATCGAAAGGTCTTTATGATAGCTATGGACAATTTCTATAAAACGGCTCATATGAGTACCTTTAAAGTGATGCGGTAAGTTTACAAATAAATCGATGCTTGCTGTTGTCGATTGTTGTTTGTGGCTTTTATCCAAAACAAAAACAGGATACTGTAGACCCCGAACACCAACCTTTTGCAAAGGAATATCACGCTCGTCAACTTCGTTTTGCATATCGATGAGGGAATGAGATTTGCTATTCTTTTCGGTTTTATTTTCGAGCATCTGCGTTTTCTGCTGCCTCCAGGGTATTCCACATGAGCATGGCGATGGTCATGGGACCAACACCTCGGGGAACTGGCGTTATAAAGGCTGCTTTTTCTTTTACTTCATCAAAGGCAACATCACCGACGAGACGAAAACCCGACTTTTTGCTTTCATCGGGAATCCTATTTACACCCACATCTATAATAACCGCATCTTTTTTTATCATATCTGCAGTAATAGTATTTGCCCTCCCCACCGCTGCAATGAGAATATCTGCTTGACGGGTAAAGGAAGCGAGGTCCTTTGTCCCTGTATGACAAAGCGTTACTGTTGCATTGCTTTCTCTGCGTGAAAGAAGAACCGCAAGAGGCTTCCCAACAATATTTGAGCGACCAACAATGACCACATGGGCTCCCTTTGTAGAAATGCCCATTTTTTCCAATAAAACAAGGACACCATGCGGGGTACAAGGCAGGAAGGATTTATTTCCGATGAGCATATTGCCGACATTTACGGGATGAAAGCCGTCGACATCTTTTTTAGGATCAATCGCCTGTATCACTGCAGCTTCTTCTAAATGCTTTGGAAGCGGCAATTGCACAAGAATGCCGTGGACGCTCTCATCTTTATTAAGCTCTTCGATGAGGGCTAGAAGTTCTTCCTGGCTGGTCGTTGCTGGAAGGCGAATAGAGCGATCCTTCATACCAACTTCCTGAAGTGCCTTTTCTTTTCCGGTAACATAGGAAATACTTGCGGGGTCCTCTCCAACAAGCACAACAGCCAAACAAGCTTCTATTTGTTTGACTTTTAGTGCAAGCACTTTTTTTGCAACATCAGCGCGCACTTGAGAAGCTATTTCAAAACCATCTATAATAATTGCAGCCATATTTTTCTCCTTAAAGACAGGTCTCGTATATTTCTACTTGCCTATCTTCTTTTTATTCAATATAGTAGTAACTATAGCAAGTCTAGGTGTTTTATTCTATAAGAACAATATAAAAAAACGACTACAAATAAAGGTGTGTAAATGAAAAAATATTTAAGTCTATGTTTTTGTCTTTGCTTTCTAAGCCTTGCGCTTTTCGCACAAACGAATGAGGATCTGCAAGACAAGGATACAAAAACAGAAGAACTCTATGTCTACAAGATGAACCAAAAAGGCGACTGGTTTGTAAAACTCGGCGGGGCCGCTTTTATTCCCCTCCAACCCAAAAATATGAAGCTTGGCTTGGACTTAAACCTCGGTTTTTATCGATTTTTATGGAGCGAATTTGCCTTCGGCGGTGATATTCGCGTAACCTATGCCTCAACAGTGGGAAAAAACATGTTTTTTTCTATACCACTCATGGCACGAGGCATATATCAATTTAGTTTTAAAGACTTTGAAATACCGCTCAGCCTTGGAGTCGGAATCAGCATTCAAAACTATATTGACCGTTATTATTTTGGTCTTATTTTAAATCCCGAAGCTGGCTTTTTCTGGCGCTTTAAGTCAGATTGGTCGGTAGGTGCCCATCTCGGGCTCAATATCATGCCACAATGGTATGGAAATAAGGATTTTAATCGAACCGGCTACTTTTTAGACACAGGCTTAAGCGTTCGCTATCACTTTTAATGAGGATACCTATGAAAAATAAAAACACCATACGAGCAATTCTTTCCCTTAGCTTTTTACTCTTTGCAGCCTGTAAAATTGAACCTATTTTTTACGCAATAGAAAAAGAAGTTCCCCTTGAAAAAGCTGTTATAAAAGGAAACCTCTACTCAATGACAGAGTTTAAAGACCATCTCTATGCAGCAAGCGGTAGCCTCTATGAAAAAGATAAAACCGCTATTCGCGAATGGACGGCAGCTTCTGCTCCTCCGGGCTTTATTATTCGTGTTGCTTCTGATGAGAGCAATCTCTATGTACTTACAAAAGATAAAAAACTCTATATGAAAGAAGAAACGGGCGGATGGAGAGAAATTACCGGCATTAGCCCCATAGAACTTTTTGACAATAAGGCAAGTGATACGAATAAAAAAACAGCCTATGTGACTACTTCTGAAAATCTATATTCATTGACTGGTGAAACCGCCCCAACCACTCCTGAAACAACCAACGGCGCTTCTAAGTCTTCAAAAGCAGCTGTCTATCATGATGGAACAGACACTTTTTCAAATACAGTGCTCATTGCAAGAGGGAAAAAAGCTGTCTACACCATGGACGGAAACAAGATTAAGTATGGCAACGACACTTCAAGTATCGAAGTCTCCGGTGCAAAATCCATGGCTGTGTATAATGATGGCTCAAAGGAAAGCCTTTTAATTGGCACCACCAGTGGCATAGTCCTCGTAAATCTTGACAATGATGGAAAGCCAACATCTACAGGAACGATGTTTGGAGAAAATATTGAGTCAAGTATAGCAATGTTAGAAATAAAAACGCTCTACTCTTTTGGAGATGCCATCTACGCCTTTGCAGTTGACAAAACAACGAGTAAAAAAACAAATACCTGGGGCTATTATAAAGATCGTCCAAACTGGAACGTAGAGTAAGCATAAAAAAATGGATTTGTTTACGCAAAGGGCAGGAAAAAATGAGGGTCCTCTTGCCTCCCGCATGAGGCCGAGAAGCCTCGATGAGTTTTTTGGACAAGAACATATTATCGGGGAAGGCTGCCTTTTGCGACGGGCTATAACAGTTGACCAACTGAGCTCGGTTATTTTTTATGGACCGCCAGGAACAGGAAAAACGAGCCTTGCACATATTATTGCAAAGCAAACAAAGCGCAATTATCTGAGCTTAAATGCAGTTCTTTCTGGGGTGCAGGGCATACGAGATGCCATAGAAAATGCCGAGAAAAACCAAAAACTCTATGGCAAAAAAACCATACTCTTTGTTGACGAAGTACATCGCTGGAATAAAAGTCAGCAAGACGCCCTCCTTCCCTGGGTTGAAAATGGCACGATAAGCCTCATCGGGGCTACAACCGAAAATCCTTTTTTTGAAGTAAACAAGGCTCTTTTAAGCCGAAGCCGTGTCTTTGAGTTAAAATCTCTCTCAGAAGAAAACCTAAAAGATGCCGCCCATGCTTGCCTCAACGACAAAGAGCGCGGCTATGGTCGATGGAAGGTGGTTTTTGAAAAAGGCGCACTCGAACATCTTATAAAAACCGCAAATGGCGACCTACGAAGTCTTTTTAATGCCCTTGAACTTGCTATAGAAACAACACCTGCTATTTGGGCACCATATGAAGAAGAGCCCCTTCCGCCGCTTGAAAGCGAGATTTTTATTTCAAAAAAAACTGCTGAGCAAAGCATCCAAAAAAAAGCAATTCTCTACGACAAGGACGGCGACTATCACTACGATATTATCTCCGCCTTTATAAAAAGCCTGCGTGGAAGCGACCCCGATGCCGCCCTGTATTGGCTGGCCCGCATGGTGCGCGCAGGTGAGGACCCGCACTTTATCTTTAGGCGCATGCTCATCCTTGCAAGCGAAGACGTAGGTATGGCTGACCCCTATGCCCTTCTTGTCGTGCAAGCAGCGCGAGAAGCCTTTGACCAAATTGGTTTTCCAGAAGGTCAGTATCAACTTGCCCATGCCGCCCTCTACCTTGCAACGTGCCCAAAATCAAACAGCATCGAAGCCTATTTTGAAGCTCTTGCAGAAGTTGAAAAAGAAGACCAAGAAGTGCCAAATCACTTAAAAGATGCATCTCGCGATGGGGAGCGTTTAGGACATGGCAAGGGCTACCTCTACCCACATCATTTCGACGGGCATTGGGTAAAGCAAGACTATCTCCCTGCAAAGCTCCTTGGGAAAACCTTCTATACACCGGGCACAGAAGGCTATGAGGCAAAGCTCGATATTAAAAAAAACAAAAAGTAAAAACCTCTTTTAGCTCTAAATATGATTCAAAAACTAAGAAAACTATCTTGTGAGATAATCTGTTTTTTGCTATAGTGTAAAAAACACAGTATCGAAGCATGTAGCTCGATTTTACATAATAAGGATAAACTATGAATTTTATATTTCTCGGACCTCCCGGAGCAGGGAAAGGAACTCTTGCAGCAAAAGTAGCAGAAATGCACAATATTCCACATATTTCAACAGGCGTAATTTTCCGTGCAGCGATTAAGTCAAAAACAGCCTTAGGACTTCGTGTACAATCGATTATAGATGCAGGAGAATTGGTGAGCGACGAAATCACTATTGAACTCGTAAAAGAGCGCCTAACACAAAATGATGCAAAAAAAGGCTTTATCTTAGATGGCTTTCCTCGAACAATTCCTCAAGCAGAAGCCCTCGCAAAAATAATCCTCATCGACCATGTGGTGAATTTTAATATAGAAGATGCTGATGTTATTGCAAGACTTTCGGGTAGAAGGGTTTGCAAAAACTGCGGGCACAACTTTCACAAAGACTTTATGCCGCCAAAAAAAGAAGGCATCTGTGATAATTGCGGTTCTGAACTATTTATTCGAGATGACGATAAGGAAGATGCCATTACCCATAGACTCGAAGTCTATAGAGATCAGACAGAGCCTCTTATTGCCTACTATAAAAAAGAAAAACTCATCACTTCGATAGATGCGCGCCCAAGCACCGAAACAATTTTGAAAGATTTTGAAAACACATTCTACGGAAAATAAAAATAAAACTCATTTTTTTTACTGTCATTTCTTAAAACTGTGATATAATAATAGTGTTGTAAATACACATATTTTATAAAAAAGGAAAGATATATGAAAAAAATTTTAGTTGCCTCTACAAATGAAGGAGTACTCAAAACCGTTCGTGCCGCATGTCAAAAATATGCAAATTATTTTGATGCTGTTTTTTTATCAACAACTGATGAAACTCTAAGCTACGTAAGTTACGAATTGCCAGAAATAAAGGTCTTAGACTTTACCTCTGAAAACAGCATAGATGCAATTAAGATACTAAATGAAATTCATGCCGATCCATGGCTCCATAATGGTGGAATAATTGCAATCGTCGCAAATAATGCTGAAGCACAAAAACTCGAAGAAAAAAAAGACTCAAATATTCTTGTCATTCAAACAGTTAAAAGCTTTCACGAAAACTTTGCCAGGCTTTTACGCATTTTATGGAGCAACCAACACTTTCTTTTTAATCGTGGAATTCAAGAACGCATTGGTGGAAGGGAAACTGGCTCCTTTGTTTGTGGAAGCGATCCTCTCGATATACGTATGTATACAAACTTTCTCGTCAGTTATTTATATAATACAAATAGAATTAGCTCTGATGACCGATATAAATTGCAAACTACCTTGATGGAGCTTTTAACAAATGCGCTCGAACATGGTAATTTAAAAATCTCTTACGAAGAAAAAACAGAATGCCTCAATAGAGGAGGCAATATTTTAGAACTTATTTACCAAAAAAATAAACTTCCAGAACTCATAAATAAAAAAATTTACATATCCTACATTATTGGGAAAAATAAATCTCGATTTAGAATTCGCGATGATGGTGATGGTTTTGATTGGAAAGCTTGTCTTGAAAAAGAATTTACAGATCACACTCATGGTCGCGGTATGAAAATATCGCAAAGCTTGGTACATTCTCTCAGCTATAATGAAAAAGGAAATGAAGTTACATTTGATATTTTGAATCTCCAAGACGAAGCAAACACTGTTCCAGGCATAATGAAACCTTTTGAAACAGAACTCTACAAAGACAAAGAAGTTGTTTGCTACGAAAATGATAATACAAACGATTTATATTTTATTGTTTCAGGTCGATATGCGGTATACACAAATAGAAAACTTATTTCAGTTTTAACTCCAAACGATATGTTTATTGGAGAAATGTCTTTTTTATTAAACGACAGAAGAAGTGCTACTATTTTATCGATAGGTGAAGGACGACTTATAAAAATACCAAAGGTGTCATTTTTACAAATCATTAGGAACAATCCGCATTATGGTATTTTTCTTTCAAAACTTTTGGCACAGCGATTGTTAAGGCAAAACAAAAAAACACTCATGCTTGCCGAAGAAATAGTTGAACTTAAAAAAATTGCTGACATTCCTGAAGAACTTGACGAATAAATTATTCCTTGCTCTAGGCGTATTTCTCTGAGCAAGGAGAAGCATAGTTCAATATCCATCTTTTAACAGGTTCAGTCCAGTCGTCTTCAATGCTTCCTTCAAGCAATAATTGCTCAAATAAAAATAGAATATGACCTTGAATTGCCTTGATATCTTCAGGTTTTATATCTGTGCTATCTACAAATAAAGAGTCAATAAAACGTACTGAGTCAGGGATAGAAAATTGATCTTGTAAAACAAATAAACACATGTACAAGGCTGCGGGTATACAGTTGACGCTATGCTGTTTTACGTAGAGTACCGTCTCAGTTATTTCTACTGCCCCATCGTACAATTCGCTCGTATAAAAAGTAAGCTCTTCTTTTTCCATTCCAAGCTTTGTAAATGTATCGCGAAAAAAATTATAGGCAAGATTTACAATAGCTACGTGTAAACTAGGAACACAAAGATAGTGCGGGTCAAGAAGATGAATCATGCGAAAACCTTTTCTCCCATCTGCAGGAGGGCGATTCGTCGTTGACATTCTAAAACGATACATACGAGCCGCCTCAGAATAACAACGATCAATAGCGTTAAGATAGCGAGCACAATAGGGTATTGCTTTTTTTACACCGAATCGTTTTAGCATAAAACTCATGGGTCGAATCCAAAAGTTTACAAAATCCAAATAAACGTGAACCTTTGTTGGGTCAAAAGGAACTGAATCGTCTAGATGATGGTCGACATGAGTAATAGGTATTTTTCTAAAGCCTAGCTTAACTGAAAACTGGAGCAAGAAAAAATCACAAAGCACTGTACGCAAATAACAAAGCAATGCCCAGAGAGATTTAGGATTGAGTATAACGTAAAAGTAAGCACGTGCTACTGAAAATGTTTTTAGTGACGGGAACTCATCTTCTTCACATTTCATTCTTTATTTTCCAAAAATTTTTTTTGCAATTTGCACCGAAGCAAGGGCATCTTTTGCATAAAAATCAGCTCCTATTGTTTTTGCATAGTCTTCTGTAAGCACCGCGCCACCAACCATAATGGTAAATTTTCCTGCCATCTCTTTTTCTTTTTCGCGCAAAAGCTTAATTGTTTTTTCCATATTGAGTACTGTTGTTGTCATCAATGCACTCAAGCCAATAAGGCGGATATTTTTTTCGACAGCCAGATCACAAACGGTCTCTGCGCTCACATCTTTTCCTAAATCGAGCACCTCATAACCGTAGTTTTCTAGCATCGCTTTTACAATATTTTTTCCAATGTCATGAATATCGCCTTCCACAGTTGCGATTAAAATTGTCCCCTTTGCTTCATCCTGTATGCCCGTTTTTGCAAGTTCAGCCTTTATGAGACCAAAAGCCTTAGAAACAGTTTCAGCGCTCAAAAGGAGTTGCGGTAAAAACTTTTTTCCGCTTTCGTATTCTTTCCCAACAATATCTAGAGCTGGAACAATACAGCCATCAATTATGTCGAGCGATTTTTTTCCCTCATGCAATAATTTTTCTACACAGGACTCAGCCTTATCAACCTGCCCCTTTATAATAATTGTTTGTAAATCATCTTTTACAAAAAGGCTTTTTTGTTCTGTTTCTTTAGACACAGAAAGCGCTTCTTTAGTTGCAGTTTTATTGGCTATACTCGAGGATATTTTTTGCGTACCGCTATAGGTTTCGATAAAATGCAAAGCCTTATCATCAAAGGCAGCAATGGTTCGGTAGGCATTAAAACTTGCCATCATTTCTTCAGACAATGGATTGATAATGCAAGCGTCCAAACCTGCATACAAGGCCATAGAAAAAAAAGCAGCGTTTATGATATCACGGCGAGGAAGGCCGAAGGAAATATTGGAGACACCAAGTACTGTTTTTGCTCCGGGAATTTCTTTTTTAATAGCTTTAATTGCATCAAGCGTTACAAGGGCTTCTTCTTGCTGGCTACTTAGGGTTAGGGTTAAGCTATCGAATAAAATATCCTCTGCCCTGATGCCGTATTTTTGCGCTTCTGCATAGATTTTTTTCGCAATAGAGAGCCTTCCTTCCACAGTGGATGGAATTCCATCTTCATCCAAGCAAAGAGCGACAACGAGGGCACCGTATTTTTTTACAAGTGGAAAAACATCGTCCATATTTTTTTGCTTTCCGTTTACAGAATTCACCAGAGGTTTTCCGTTATAGTAACGCATTGCATATTCCAAAACTTCTGGCTCACTTGAATCGAGCTGCAAAGGGGTCGCATAATTTTTTTGCAAGGCTGCAACAACTTCTTGCATTTTTGCTTTTTCATCGAGTCCCGGAAGTCCCACGTTCACATCGAGGATATGACTTCCCGCTTGTATTTGATTTTCAGCTTCATCCAAAATATAGGACATATCATTTGAAAGAAGGGCTTCTTTAAGTTTTTTCTTTCCCGTAGGATTTATACGCTCCCCAATAATAACTGGACCCGCAGAGCCAAAATTATTATCGATGTAGACTGTTTTTTCAGCAGAGCAAAGTGAACTGCGATATGCTCGGCTATGTCTATTATTTTTGGGTATAGAAAAATGCTGCAAGTCTTGAACGAGCGCTGAGATATGCTCTGGCTTCGTGCCACAACAGCCGCCTAGAAGAGAAAACCCCATGGCTGCGATTTCTTTTTGCACCTTGGAAAATTCATTCGCCCCAACCTTGAAAATCGTTTGCCCTTTTTCAATGACCGGAAGTCCAGCATTTGGAAGGGAAACAAGAGGAAGGTTTGCGTGTTCAATAAAGAGCTTTGCTAAAGTTTTTGCCTCTTCAAGTGAGCCACCGCAATTGAAGCCAAGGGCATCAACGCCGAGCGATTCAAGATAGCAAACTGTCGTTTCTACATCGCTACCAGTGAGTGTGCGAAAATTTGACTGAAAGGTCATAAGAGCCACAATGGGAAGCGAAGTATTTTCTTTTACTGCAAGGATAGCCGCCTTCGCTTCATACAAATCGCTAAAGGTTTCTATAATAACAAGGTCTGCTCCTGCCTTTTCTGCTGCAAGAGCCGACTCTTTAAAAGCCTCATAGGCTTCATCAAAGCTTAAAAGACCCATTGGTGCGAGAAGTTGTCCCGTCGGCCCTATGTCGAGGGCAGCAAAGACTTCTTGCTTGAACCTTGACCTATCTCGTGCATCTATAAGCGAACGCAAATTTTCTATAGCAGCAGTCGTTGCCTCAGCTGCAGAAAAGGAAGCGTCCTTGAGCTTTATACCATTTGAACCAAAACTATTTGCGGTAAGAACATTGGCACCACTTGCAAGATAGGCTTCATGAATACCGCGTATTAAATCGGGTCTTTTGCTATTCAATTCTTCTGGAAGTAAATAATCTGTAAAACCAGAAGCTTGTATCATCGTACCCATCGCACCGTCGAAAATAATCGGCTGCGATTCTCTTAGAGATTTCTCTAAAAAAAGTCGAAAGTCTTGTTTCATATACTTGTCCTGCCTTTTTTAAACATGCGCTTCGGCATTTACCGCTTCCACGATATGCGAAATATTGTGCATAATCGCTGCAGTAATATCGGGTTTATTCATCGAATAAATATGAACACCGCGAATACCATTTGCAATCAAGTCGATAATTTGCTCCGTAGCATAGGCAATACCCGCTTGCATCATTGCCTCTGGATTATCTTGAAAGCGATCCACAAAGGCAAGCAACTTTTGTGGCATATGTGCATTTGAAAGTGTAATCATTCGCTTTATTTGTTTTGCATTTGTGACGGGCATAATCCCTGCAAAAACAGGAAGCTTCATACCTTTAGATTGCATGCGATACAAAAAACTATAGAGAACCTCATTGTCAAAAAACATTTGAGTTGTTAAAAAATCAAGACCGGCATCAACCTTGTATTGCAAATGTTGCAAATCTTCCAAGCGATTTTCACTTTCAGGATGCCCCTCAGGATAACATGCACCACCTATACAAAAGTCAGCCTCTTTTTTAAGAATACGAACGAGGTCGGAGGCATAGGCGCAATCTCCCGGTAAATCTGAAGCATCCGCTCCCTGAGGATAATCGCCACGAAGCGCCAAAACATTTTCTATCTTTTTCTCTTTAAGCTCTCGAATAATAGACTGAATATCCGAAAATCCTGAGCCCACGCAAGTTAAATGTGCCAAAGACGGAATTTGTGTTTTTTCCTGCAAGCTCGATGCAAGTTCAGCTGTGTATGACCGCGTTGTTCCACCCGCCCCATAAGTTACACTAATAAAATCTGGATTTAATCTTCCTAAATCCAAGGCTGTCTGCATAACAGAGTCAAAATTTGCCTCTTGCTTTGGGGGAAATATTTCAAAGGAAATAAGAAGCTTTTTTTTATCTATAATTTTTGAAATTTTCATACTTAAAATCCTCACCTTTTTTTATTGATTTTTTATTTTTGCCTCGCTAAGACGAAAATGCTTTTTTAAAATAATTTACTGAAAGCGTTTTAATTGTATTGCATCAACCGGGCAAATTTCATGACAGCAAAAACAATGAATACAATCTGTCTTATCGATAACCACTTTTTTTTGCCATTTGGATTTTTCGTCATCCTCAAAAGAAAGCGTTTGCGGAGGACAGATTTCTATGCAACGCCCACAGCGAATACAAGTGCTATGCTGAAAAGCAGGCGTTTTTACAAAGATTTTTTTTGCAAGCCCGTTTACCCAATCAGGCAGCATTTTTTGCAAACTCGTTAAACCACTTGTTTCGGTGACTGTGCGAAATTGCAACGGACCTATCGATTCGACAGTCTCACCAACAAGTTCTATTTCGCTTGCATCTTTAAGCCATAAACCACGAGACATGGCATCCGAAAGATTTAGAATATCCTGAGGCTTGTAGCCGACCATACTTGCACAAGTCCAGTCGAGCGCAAGAAGATTTTGACTTGCTGCAAGAAAACCGAGCGGAACAGGATCACCATTGCCCGGCCCACCAGGGCCATCCATGCCCACTATTGCGTCCATTATAGCATATCGCGAACCAGAAGCGACAACAAGGTCAGTTAAATATTTTGAAAAGTCGTTTTTATCAGAAAATCGATAATGCATTTGAGCCTTGTTTAAACCGACAACGAGTCCAAAAAGGTTTTTCATCGCACCCGTATATGCCATGAGTTGATGACTTTTTAGCTTTGAAAGCGAAACAACGAGATCAGCTTCGAAAAAAGGCTTTGCAAAGTCTATCGATTTTATAAGCTTTCCACCTTCAAAATGCAGGGTTTGCATCTCAGAAAAATCCACCCATTCAGCACCAGCTTTTTCGATTGCTTCTAACATACCGCTTGCCTTTGCGGCTACGAGAGAGGGAGCGACAGCAGGAGATTCACCAACAAAAACCTTTTTGGCACCGAGTTCTAAAAAGACTTTCACCGCTGCAGCAACAACCACAGGATGTGTACATATGGCAAACTCAGGTTTTTTTGGCGACAAAATATTTGGCTTGAGAAGAACAATCTTCCCTTCAACTGAAGGCGGGGGCGCGTCTATAACTAATTGACGCATTTTTTCTAAAACGCTTTTTTCGTTGTATTCAGCACAGGAAGCTAAGGCAACTTTTTTAGCTATATCTTTTTGCACATTCTGTATCATGGAGGTATTTTAATTAGAAACGGATATAATAGCAATACAAAGAGATATCAAATCAATAAAATAGAAAACCCGAGAAGAAAGGAGGAACTTCTCGGGCTTCAGCTGTGCTTGTTATTTTCTACCATGTCCATAACAACTATATAACATGCAAGGTATAAAAAAGGTTACAAAAATAGAGTTTTATTTTATTTTTGTAATGAAATAGTCCAGAAATTAAAAAGAATCAAGCTATAAACCAAGCTCTTGCAAAAGCTTCGTATCAAGCTGAATAAAAAGATTTTTTTCGTGGCTGGGCAAAACCTTTCCCGTCAAACTAGATTTTTCGCTTTTTTTCCCACCGCGAGCCCGTTTTAGGTGTTTCACCTGGGTATAATATAAATCTGCCCTCGCTTCTGAACGTGCTTTTGAAAAATATACCGCAAGATTTCCTGCAGCAATTAAAACAGGCAGGGGTATTGTTTTTCCGGGTTTATTTTTTATAAAAACAAAGCCACCTTGTACATCTCGGGTATGTAGCCAAGTGTCCAAGCCACGGGCATAGTGGCGTAAAAGTTCGTCGTTTTCCCTTGCATTTCGCCCAACAATAATCGTCCAGTCTTGAAAATCAAACCAAAGCCCCGGTCTTTCTACTTCAGCCACTTGCTTCGGTGTTTCTATTTTTCGTAAAACTTGCTCAAGGCGCAAAGGATTTCCTTCCAAAAGAATTGCTTCTTTTTCCTCAAAAAGTGCCTGCTTTTCTTTTTCTAGTTTTTTTTCTTCTATAGTCAAGGCTTCGAAACCTGTTTCTGCTTTTTTGTATTGCCGATACAATTCATTTGCATTTTCTTGTGCATTTTTTGTAGAGTCCAGAAATATTTCTATTTCGGTATTTGTCGTATAATCAAGACAGCGGAGTATTTTTTGCTCTTTTTCTATGAGATGGGCATTTGAAAGAATTAAATCCCCTCGGATTTTAAGCCCCTCACGGTTTGAAAAAACTTCCTTTTTTGCTTCTATGCTTTGTAAAAGCTTTTCTATAGCCGTTATTTTTTGGGCAAAATGTTTTTCAACCTTCTCGACCAAGGATTCTACAGAAAGCTGCGCCCCGCAAAACTCATACCACTTTTCAATTTTTTCACTCAAGGAAAGCAAACTAATATCGATTCCGAAATCCACAAGGCTGTCAAAACTTCGCAAATCATAGTCCCTACCTTTTTCTCCCTCTCTTGGCAGCGGGAGAGAAAAAAGCTGTCCGCTCATTTCTCCCTTTTTTGGACGCCGATAAAAGGCATCGATAATGCCAAAATCGCTATCGGTTAAAAGAATATTTGCAGCACCGCTCCAAAGCCGAATAAATAAAAAAAGTCGCTCATCATTTTTTTCCAGTTCCAGCTGCACAATTCGCTCTTGTCCCAACTGCTTCGCATCGACAATTTTCGCCCCCAAAATTCTTTTTTTTAAGAGCTCCATAAAGCGCAGCGGTTTTGGGTTTTTGGGAATTTTCCGCCTTGTTTCATGTAGGCGACAGGAACCAGAGGCAAGGCTTATAAAAAGCGTTTGAGCCCTGCCCTCCTTATAAAGGTAGAGGGCAAGCGCATCAAAGCTCGGTTGTACAATATTTTGTACAAAGCTTCCAGAAATAGCAAGTTCTTCGAGTACAAGCTCTATCTCTTTCCAGTTAAGCGACATAAGAAATTATGCTTTTTTATACAAGGCAGCCGAGCTCGTTTTTCCTCGACTGGAATAATCTCTCGGATGCGCATTCTTCCTTGCACCACCTTCTTTAAAGCCTGCCTTTGCAGATGAAAAACTCGCTCTTCGAGAGCCACGAGCTGACTCCCCCGCAAAAGAATTTCCACGGCGCGCATTTCGTCCTTGAGAACCACGGTTTCCAAAATTCTCCCTATCAACACGGGTATTTTCTTTTGTATCAAGGTGCATATGAGGTAAGGACTTATCCCACTTTGTTCGCTCTATGATTTCTAAAGCTTCTTTTTTGGGAAGACTCAAAAGGGTAAAGGCATGGGCAGTATCGATTCTATCAACCATTCGTTGGGGAATACCCAAAAGCTGGCTAAAATAACTTGCAATTTCTCGTGGATTAAAACCATCCTTGCGACCGAGCTGAACGTAAATCCGCACCTGGTTTGATGCTTCTCTATCGCCAGAACGTGTACCAAGGGAAGGTTTTTGTGGCGTACGAATAGCTCCATAGCGTTTAGGATCTATGAGATTTCCATAGTTTTTTTCCAAGACAGAAGCAAGAACAGAGAGGCTATCCTCTGTCCCCACCAAATCTTCTGCCATTGTGAGGAAGGTTTGCGAGGGTCCTTGAGTAAGGTTCAAACTCGATTTCACATCACCAAAAAGGCGTGTTTTCTTTACATCAACAACCTGCTCTATACTCGGTATCACTTCTTCTTTAAGCTCACCCTGCGTTGCTTTTTTTGCAACCTGCTTTAGGTACTCAAGTCGCCGTCTTTCCTCAGGCTTCACCATGGTAAAGGCTAAGCCCTTTGCGCCTGCCCGTCCTGTGCGCCCGATACGGTGCACATAGGTTGGACCGTCAAAGGGAAGCGCATAATTTACCACATGAGTTAAACCTTCAATATCTATGCCGCGAGCTGCAACATCAGTTGCAACCAAGATTTTTGTTTTTTTGCTTCGAAAACGAGATAAAATTTTCTCTCTCTGTCCTTGCGGAATATCACCATGCAAGGCCGCAGCCTCATAGCCACGTTCATCGAGTTGTCGAGAAAGCATATCTGCATCGAGCTTTGTTTGTGTAAAAACAAGCCCATAAAACTCCGGTGAAATATCGATTAGCCTCACCAAAGCTTCGGTTTTATCGCCCTCGCGCACCACCCAATATTTTTGTTCCGTTAAAAGCGGTGCCTCTTCTTGTTCCTCTTCCTCTACAATTTCATAATCGCCCATGAAAGTGGAAGCAATTTTTAAAATTTCCTTGGGCATTGTTGCAGAAAAAAGAAGCACACGAGAATCTTGATTTGCTTTAGAAAAAATAAACTCAATGTCTTCGATAAAACCCATATCAAGCATTTCATCTGCTTCATCTAAGATAAAATACGAGATATCTTCGAGTTTTAAAGAACCACGATTGATATGATCTTTTACACGCCCGGGAGTTCCTACAACAATCTCCACACCTCTTTTTAGACTGCGAAGTTGTTCGCCCATGGATTGTCCACCATAGACCGTCGTGAGACGTGGATACTTCCCTGTTGATAAAGATTCAATTTCCTTTGCCACTTGCAAAGCAAGCTCTCGCGTTGGAGCGAGTATAAGCGCTTGCACCTTACCGAGATCGCTACGAATACTTTGCACAAGCGGAAGCCCAAAGGCCGCCGTCTTACCTGTACCGGTACGAGCTTTCGCAATAACGTTTGCTTCGCCATTTAATAGCCGGGGAATTGCCAATACTTGAATAGGAGAAGGGCTTTCAAAACCCTTTTGTTCGACTGCAGCCAATGTTGCAGCATCAAGACCAAGGTCTTCAAATGAGATAGTTTCCATATGTTCCTTTACATAATATGCATCGGAACCGCAAAAAACCAAACCAAATTGAAAAACTTTCAATTATATAAAATCTACAAAGTAGAATCTTACTTTTCATTTCTTTCGTCTTAAACCAAACGAAATACAAACACGCCTTGCGTATTTACACCTGCGGAAAAGATGCATTATGCTCTAAATAATTACTAGCCTTCGCTAATAATACAAGTATACAAAAATATATTTTTTTAATCAAGCCCCCAAAACGAATTCTTTGTATTAAATATGAAATTTATTGAAAAACTCGTCGTTTATTGCTATTCCTTGCGGTTTAGTCAAAAATTTTCTTGCACCTATTTTTTTAAAAATAAAAATCTTTTTATAAAAACAATAAAAACTAAGGTAAAGCGACAATAATAAGATATGAACAAAACATTTTTATCATTATCCTTGGTTTTTCTCTTTTTCTCCGCCTGCAAGGTAGATTTTCTCCCCTCGGCCCCTGGTGAAAACCACATTCACTTTGAGCCGCTGCGATATATCAGCTATCCAAAAGACCTCGTGTGGACGCTCTCGTATTTTGATAGCGAAGGAAAACTCATCTCGCTCGATATAGCAGAAAAAAACTATGAGGCAGTCCACATAGCTATTCCCCCAGAACATTGTACAGCCCTTCTTCTCTCTTGCGATTTAGAAAAAAGCGTGAACTTTGAAAAAGCATTCGCAGAAAAACCCTGGGGTTTTATCGCACCCTTTGACCAAGAAGCATCGGAAGCATCCACAGTCGCTTCCCTCGTCTTTTTTAAACTCATCCAAGGCGCAAGCGATACAAAGGCAGCCATAGCATACGCATCTTACTTTAATTGGGAAAAACTCATAGAAAGTTTAGAAAAACAAAGCGACCCCTTTTTACTTGATATAGACCTTATGGCAACTGCTATCGCAGAAGGAAGTTTCACCTCAAAATCAATAAAAAAACTCTTGCCATAAAAGCTCTGAAGCTTTACACTATTTTATAATGTGTAATAGATTGTATAAATTCAGTAAGCATTTTTTACCCCGTGGTCTCACGCTTTTTCTAAATCTTTTTATAAGTAGCCTTCTCTGTTTTTTTATTTTTTCTTGCAAGCAAAATCAAATAGGCAGAGAACTTGAAACGAGCGACGAAATACTTCGTGCAAGCCAGATAAAAACACAAAAAATACACCAATGGTTTTATTTTAGCGGCAATTCCTTTTACGAAACAGAGCATCCAAGTGCTGTTCCCCGCCTTATCAAAAAACCATGGACAGAAACCGAGCGTATTTCTAGCAGCCTTTCTATACGCAATGATAAAAGAGATTACGACCTCTTTTTTACCGTAAATAAAGTCGGCATTCTCATAGCAAAACCAGGGCATCCAAAACAAGCAATCCTCGCATCTGACCAACAACTTTTTTCACAACTCACTGCAGGAGCCCTCGTTTGTATCGACAACTTCCCTGTTTTTCATACCTATAAAAATTCTTTTTTTTCACGACTCACAGAAAAAAAAGAAAAACTACCCTTTTTAGTTCAATTTCACCCTGGAACCTCTATTTTTTTACCCTTATTGTATACAAGCGATTTAGGAATTAGCGATGCAACAGAAGTAACAGACCTACAATACGCAAAGGGTTTTTGGATTGCTGCCCTCAAAACTGAATCAAGTGAAGAAACACAATTTGATTATCTAAACTTTTTTTCCTATGAACCTATAACTCGGCAATCAGCGGCAAAACGAAGCTTACACCTTGAAAAAAAACAATTATCAACAGCCGAATACCGTGAGTTTTTATCACCCCTTCCTTTTTCAAAGGCACCCAAACGATTACAGGACTTATATAAAAAACTTCCACCCAATTATCCTTTTTATTGCATGGTCTCTGAAACAAATGCAGGAAGCTCCCTAAGCTACTTAAACGGTTCTATAAGCGATGAAAAACTCATTGCATCAAATGCTTTGATTGCAGACAGCTTTTCCCTTGCTGTCTTTGCAGATGGGACCAGTTTTTTTGTTGGAGCCCTCCCAAACAAAAATATTCTCAACCAAGGAGAACCCCTTGCCTTTCGCCTACCGAGACTCCCTGAGCACTTTAGCTACGGAGATTTTGGTGTTTCTGGCTCCACACTATATATTGCTTGGGAAGAAAGTTTTTTTTATGAAACAGCGCGCTCAGGTTTTTTGACAGTTGACCTTGAGGAACTCCTTTATTATGCTCAATGATAGAAGATACAATATAATTTGAGAGGTAGATATGAAAAAAATATACGCAGTCGCCTTTTTTTGCTGTTTTAGCTTGAGCCTTTTTTCAAACGCCGCTGATCGCCAGGGAAAGCTTTTTCTCGCAGCAGGTCCTACATTGCAGATAAACACAGATGGCTTAGAAACCGCACCCTCCCCCATCTCATTTAGTCTTGGCCTTGGCTATTCTTTTTCCCTAAACAAAAACCTTGCCATAAGTCCCGAACTAGGATTTTGGTCGCTTTACTACCTCTACTTAAACGACAGAGCTTCTCCAGCAGCAGTGGAAAAACGAGACGTACGAGCACTTCATTTTTTGCTAGACGTACCCTTATTGTATAAAATTTCAACTGAAAACAATGTCTTTTCCTTTGGCCTTGGCATCGCCCTTCTCAGCAGAGTCGCCTTTGCAACAGCAGTACTTCCTGAAAACGAAGAATACAAGGTCGGCAAAATAAATGATTTCTTTTGGTCAGATTTTCGCTACCTCTATCCCGAAGCAACAATCGCCTGGGATTGGGTTTTAGAAAATGGCAGTAGTTTTGGACTCAGCTTCAAGGCCTTTTATCCAGTAGCAAATCTTATGACAGAACTCTCTTCTCCCCTCCAAAACAGCCTTTTTTCACTTAAGGTTCGTTGTTTTTTTCCACCGCAAAGTAAATAAAACAATAAAGATTTAAACTATTTAAATAAAAAAAAGGCTGCGAAAGTTTTTCCCTTTCAGCAGCCTTTTATTTCAGTTTCACGCCTTAGAAACCTTGTGATTGTTCGTATTGCATTTGCTTAAAAGCTTCTTGTGCTTTAAATTCTGCAAAGGCAGCAGATTCACTTCTTTGGTATGTCTTTAATTGATTATCTAATGTTGCCCCAGCCTTATCTACGGGAAAAGACATAAGAACATAGACTCCGCCATCTGCATCTTCCCAAGCATCTTCAATTTGTGCTCCAGAAAGAGAGAAATTTGCGGTTTGCTTAGAAACTTCTTCCATGAATTCAATGAGTTCCCTATTATCGCCCATACCTGAATCTTGGGTATAGGTTTTTAAAACAGTGTTTACATCTGTTTGAATCCAAAACGCAATTTTATTTCTAGCATCAGCTTCTGCTTTTTTTAACGAAGTTGCATAATTGGACATTTTTCCATAGCCTACTTCGTAATGAGTAACATCATTGCTCATACCCATTTTTTTTACCCAATCGGGTCTTTTTTCACCTTCAATTCCAACATCTCTGCTCCCTTTGTTTGAAGCACAAGATGCCACAAAAAGTACAGCGAAAATAACAAAAAACGTTCTTAAAACCTTTTTCATACTTCCTCCTATAAAAAAGTCCTAAACTTTATCTCGCCACCGATAGACGAGTTCACACATTTTTCTCAATCGTTTTGCAACGCAAACGTATCAAGCTGTTTTTTACTTCATATAAAAAACACTCTTCACTATTATAACACTTGAATTAAAAAAAAGCGTTACTTTTTTTTAAATTCCTACAAAAAAATTATCTATTTTATCTTTTGCATAGGAAATAAATGCTTCTTTTGTCATCACCTCTTGTCCTCGCCCATCGCGAAATCGAACAGCGACAGTACCTTCTGCCATTTCTTTTTCGCCAACTACGAGCATATAGGGTATTTTTTCAAGTTGAGCAGCCCGTATTTTTGCATTCATTCGATCATTTCCGAGGTTTATCTTCGAGCGAATTCCTGCTGCTCTTACAAGCTCTTGAATTTCTTGTGCATAGCCTTCAACTGTCGGGGCAACAGGAATAACAACAGCTTGTTGCGGTTGTAGCCAAGCAGGAAGGGCACCAGCAAAGTTTTCGAGCAAGATACCGATAAAACGCTCTAAAGAACCTAAAACCGCTCGATGCAACATTACCACCTGATGTTTTGCATTATCATCCCCGATATAATCAGCATGTAAGCGATCAGCACTAGGAAGTTGGTGGTCAACTTGAATAGTACCACATTGCCAATGTCGTCCAAGCGCATCGACGAGGGTAAACTCAAGTTTGGGTCCATAAAAAGCACCCTCCCCTTCCTGCACCTCATAGGCTAAACCGGCAGCCTTACAAGCTTCTTCAAGAGCAGCCTCGCTTTTATCCCAGCTTTCATCGCTTCCAACTCGTTTTTCAGGACGTGTTGAGAATTTCACGATAATTGCATCATCTGCAAAGCCAAAATCCTTGTACATATCTTTTAAAAGAATGCAAAACTTTACCACTTCGCTTGATATTTGCTCTTCGGTACAAAAAATATGTCCGTCATCTTGTACAAAACCACGAACGCGCATAATGCCGTGCAATGCACCAGATGCCTCGTTTCGCGTGCAAGAGCCAAACTCTGCCATACGCAAGGGGAGATCTTTATATGAGCGTGTCTTTGTTTTAAATATTTCTACGTGTCCTGGGCAGTTCATCGGTTTAAGAGCAAAAAGGCGTTTTTCACTCTCAGTAACAAACATGTTTTCCTGGTATTTTTCCCAATGCCCTGAGCGCAACCAAAGCGACTGTGGCATAACAAAGGGAGTGTTCACTTCAACATAGCCATCTTTTTCGATTTTATCGGAAACATAGTTTTTAAGTGTTTTGTAAATAGTCCAGCCATTTGGATGCCAAAAAATTTGTCCAGGGTTATCATCATCTATATGAAATAAATCAAGCTCTTTGCCTATTTTTCGATGGTCTCGTTTTTCAGCTTCTTCTAAAAAGGCAAGATATTCCTTTAGTTCATTTGGTTTTTGCCATGCTGTGCCATAAATCCGTGTCAGCATGGGCTTTGTAACATCGCCACGCCAGTAGGCTCCGGCAGTTTTCATAAGCTTAAACGCTTGCCCATTAATTTCTTTTGTATTTGCAACATGGGGACCCCGACAAAGGTCTGAGAAATCCGCATGAGTGTATACGGTGATTTGTTCATCTTCAGCTAAGTCATTGATAAGCTCTGTTTTGTAGGGCTGGTCTTTGAAAAAGTCCAAAGCCTCTTCTCTTGAAAGCACCTTATGAGAAAAATCATGATTGCCACTGACAATGCGGCGCATTTCCTTTTCAATTTCTCCAAGGTCTTCTTCTTTGATGGGGCGACTTAAATCAAAGTCATAATAAAAGCCATTTTCTATCGCAGGTCCTATAGCATACTTAGAACCGGGAAAAAGCTTTAAAACAGCATCGGCCATCACATGGGCGGCACTGTGTCGAATTGTTTCCAGCGCCTCATTTTTTTCGTGTATCATTTTTACTTCCTTTATTGCCACAGATACTCGCTGCGTCAATCTATATAAATAAGATACCGCCCACAAAAAAAATAGTCAATAAGTGAAAAAAAACGCTATTGTGTAAAGAAAAGAAAGCTTCCTCATTTCACTTATAAAAATACTTGAAAAAATACGCCTTATATAGGATACTAGTAGCATGGATTATCCAGAAACATTTTCAAAAGAACTATTTTCTGTCTTTGATACTAAACTCGCTTGGTACGATGGGGAAGAACTGCCTCGACTTCTTTCCGAATATAGAAAGCTCCATGCCTACGTCGAAAACCTTATAAACACCCTCTTAAACAAGGGTTCCATTCATGAAGACCCCTATAAGCACGATAAAAAAATCTCTGACATTCCTCAAATCGATGACGGTTTTTACAACGAAAATGAGCGTAACATGGTAATAGGCATGAGACTCTCAGACTTAGAATCTGCTTTTACTTTTATTTCCAATTACCTCACTTTTTCGGTTGCAAGCCTCAATTTGGAGCGTATAAAAAAACTCACGGCATTAAATGCAGCCTTTCAATGGAACTCAGTATCAACCAATTCAACAAAACCGAATGCTCGCGGACTTGCAGAAATTTTAACCACTGTTCGTCAAGGCTCCGACTCTTTAGCTATATCAGTTGTAAACGATAGTATAAGCAATGCAGGGAAATCAACCGCAATTATAAATGGCATTTTAAAAAACCTTGTCGATTTTCACAAAGAAATGTACAAGATAGAAATTCGCAAAATACTTTTTTCACACCCCTCTTTCGTGAACGCAAATCCAGCCTTAAATGCACAAGCCTACATGGCACAAATAAAAAAGGTATACACATCGGTTATGGGAAAGCAGCCTTTTTACACAGAGCTCATTGAAGAGATTCTCATAGAAAACTTTGGACCAAATGCAGAAAAAGCACAACGAGATATCTTAGAAAAACTACGCGTAGAAAAAAGTGAGACAGTTGTAAAAGAAAAAACAATTGACACAAAAGAAATTCTCATGGATTCAGTGAGAATTTTAACAGGCATTGTTCCACAACTCACACAAATTATAAGTAAACTTGAAGAGAACAAAAAACTCTTAGAATCCGAAGATTCTAGTTTTTTTGAGCGACTTTCGAGCTTTATTCGAAAAGTATTTAATGTAAAACCACGAAAAATACACTATCGGCTCACGATTACAAATCCAATAACGCGAGAACAAAAAACAGAAAACATAGAAATCGAACAATTTTTAAGTAATTTACATAAACGAGTTCGCTTTTACACATCCTTTTCCATGAAAAAAACACCGGGTTACAAAAAAATTGAGCTTTTAAGCAATGATAAAATTGTTGAATTCATTGTAACACAATTGGCAGAAAACCAAACAATGCTTGATGTCTTGCTTGCCCTTGAAGACTATTATAAAGCAAATATAAGCACCATACAACAAAACAAAATAAAGGGAATAAAAATGGAAATAGCTGCACTTAAAAACACGCTCATAAAAACAAATCAAAGAAAAGCCGAGTACGTTACTCTCATTGAAGAACAAGAGCAAATGAAAAAGCTAGGTATAACAAATGCATTTTAAAGCCCAAAAATATCTATCACGTGGTTTTATTTTTTTATTATTCATCAGTTTTTTTTCCACACAGCTCTTTGCACAAAAAGGTGAAAACGAAATAAGCAAAATTCAAGAAGAATTACTTATAATACAATCTCCAGGCCATCTAAACCTTAACCCGCAGCTTTCTAGTTATTCAAGTGAAGCACAAATACTCAGCGGTCTTTACGAAGGTTTATTTAGCTACGACCCCCTTTCTCTCGAACCGATTCCGGCACTTGCATCATCGTATAAAGTTTCACGAGATAAAAAAACATGGACCTTTAGCATACGTAAAAATGCGCGATTTGCCAACGGAGATCCCATAAGCGCCCAGTCCTTTTATGATTCTTGGCTTAAACTCATTGACCCAAAAACAAATGCTCCTTTTGCTTCTCTCCTTGACTGCATAGAAGGCGTACAAGCCTATCGCTTGGGAATAGGTGATGCAAGTAAACTCGGAATTCAAGTAAAAAATGACGGAAGTCTTGTTATAAAACTCGTGCACCCAACCGAACACCTCGCAAAAATTCTTTGTCATCATGCTTTTTCAGTTATACACGAAAATAAAACAATACAAAGCGGTCCCTTTGTTATTAGCCAGCTAAGTAAGGCAGAGCTTCGTTTAACTAAAAATGATTTTTACTGGGATGCTGACAATGTTGCCCTCCCTTCGATTCGTTTCCTCTTTTCTGATGACCAGGTAGAAAACACATATTTATTTAATATTGGCAAGGTACACTGGCTTGCCGACAATTTCGATGCTTCAAAACTGATAGAAAATGACTCTCTTGTTTTTGGCACACAGTTCGGCACTGAGTATTATTTTTTTAGGATGCACAATACGAGTGTATGGAATAATCAAAAAGCACGTCAGGCTCTTCTTCTTGCCCTCCCCTGGGGAAAATTGCGCGAAGCATTTTACGTTCCCGCGACAAGACTCTTATCACGACTTTACAACTATCCAGAAATTTACGGCGTAGACGAAAGCGACCTTGAAGAAGCACAAGCTATTTTAGATTCTCTTTCTTTGAGCGAAGAAGAAAAACGCATAGAAATTTCTATCCCCGACACAGCCTACCACGCAAATCAAGTTGCCCTCTTTGCCGAAAGCTGGGAAAAAATAGGCATACGTACAGATATAATTAAAATACCAAGCTATGATTATTACGATGCGGTACCGCAAAGCAATTCTGATATGTTTACCTATACCTGGATAGGAGACTTTGCCGACCCCATGGCTTTTTTAGAGCTATTCAAAAAAGGCTCAAGTTTAAATGAAAGCCGATGGTCTAGCCCTGTCTATGAAAATCTTTTGCAAGAAGCAACCGGCATTCACGATACTAAAAAACGCTATGAAAAACTTGCCGAGGCAGAACAAGAGCTACTCGACAGTTTTATTGTCATACCCCTATCCCACCCCATTTCAGTAAATATTGTTGACAAAACTGCACTCGGAGGCTGGTACGAAAACGCCCTCGACTTACACCCTTTAAAACATCTATACTTTAAAGAAAGAAGCCCGATAAAAAATTTGCTTATAGCAATTAACTAATAACTATGATATAATGAGTGAATATGAGTAAACTAAAAACTGCTTATGCCTTAAACCAAAAAATCGTCTATCCAAGTCAGGGTGTTGGAAAAATTGTTGACATTAAAGAAAAAGCATTTAAAGAACAAATGCTTCTCTACTATGTTATTTATCTCGAAGCTTCTGACATGACAGTGATGATACCCGTAGAAAGATGCGATGAGCTCGGTATCCGCTCCATCGTAGATGCGAAAAAAGCACAAGAAACGCTTGACTCTCTAGGAGACGATTTTGAGCCTATAACGAACGACTGGAAATTGCGCTATCAAATGAACCTTGATTTATTAAAAAAAGGTAGTGTCGACGATATTGCAACGATTGTTCGCTGCCTCTATCATAGAAGTAAGATTAAAGAATTACCTATTTTAGAGCGAAAACTCTATGATTCTGCAAAAAAACTCCTTGAAGATGAAATATCCTTTGCCCTTGAAAAAACAGCAAAAGAGGTAGAAAGTTTAATACACACAAAACTTGAACCTCTTGGAATGCAACAAGCAAAGCCACTATCAGCAAGCCAAAAAGATGACGACGATGATGATGAGGACGAAGATGTTTTTGACGTAAACGAAGATGATGATGTAGATGATGACGACGATGATGAGGATTAATTACTAACGAAACAGCTTCTATAAGAATAAAAGGTTATCTCTAATGAATATTTCACTCGTTTTAACAGCAGCAGGAAATTCCACACGCATGAAGACTTCTATCAAAAAAGAATTTATGCCGATCGAACAAGACGAAACTGTCTTAGCTGCGAGCGCTCTTGCTTTTTTGCGTTATTTTCAAAACCATCCAGAATATAGGCTGCAAAGTTGTATAGTAACACTGCCTGAAAAACAAATATATCAGGGTATGACTTCTTTTTTTAACGAAAAAAGCCTTGCTTCCTGCATTGCCTTAAAACTTTCACCAGAATTCATCATCGGAGGAAAAACCAGGCAGGAGTCTGTATATAAAGGTCTTTTAAAACTTTCACAGTATGCAACAAAACCCGACATAGTTCTCATACACGATGCCGCCCGCCCCTTTGTAGATGAGAAAATTATACATGATATAATCACAAAAACTATCGCTCATGACGCTGCTGTTCCCGTTATTGCAAGCGTTGATACGCAAAAAAAGCTGGAAAAAGAAAAGCAATACATTGAGAAACATTTAGAAAGGGAAACGATTGTTTCAGTGCAAACGCCACAAGGTTTTTCTTATAAGACTATTTTCGAAGCGCACAAAAAAGCAAAGCAATCAAATAAAGACTATACAGATGACTCAGAAATATTTTCCGATTACACGAACAAAGCTGTTTTTGTTGTAAATGGAAACAATAAAAATATAAAAATTACCTATCAAAGCGATATACCAGGAAATTTGGAAAATAAGGGATTCGGTACAGCATGATTAGAATTGGTTTTGGTTGGGACTTTCACCAACTTATCAAAAAAAGACCGCTTCGAATAGGCGGTGTACACATTCCGTTTCACAAGGGTGAAAAAGCGCATTCTGACGGCGACGTACTCTTACACGCCATCACAGATGCCCTTCTCGGTGCTGCTGGAATTGCAGACATTGGGGAGCTTTTTCCACCGGAAGACAATACCTGGAAAGATGCCAGCTCTGCATATCTTTTGCAAGAAGCATGGAAAAAGGTAGAAGAAAATGCTTGGCGTCTCGTAAACATCGATGCTGTGCTTATTTTGGAAAAACCAAAACTCCTCGTGCATCGAGAGACCATACGCCAGTCAATCGCGTCGATCTTAGGATGTAAGGCATCACAAATCTTTGTAAAGGCAAAAACCCATGAAAAAATCGGCCCTATAGGGCGCGGGAGGGGAATCGAAGCCCATGTTGTTTGCTTACTAGAAAAAAGCGAAGCATAAAAACAAAGCCCAAAAAAAAGTGTAATCGAAATTTATTCGCCTTGCGTTTCCAAGATGAGCTCAACCTCACCTTGAGAAATATTCAAGCGCTCGGCAATTTTTGCAGGAGTCCAACCTAATCGTGCAAGCTTTATCACATTTTCCCGTGTTTCCAAGACTAAGCCTTGACTAGAGCGTGAATCGCGCGTGCCGGGAGATTTTTTTACCTCACCCAAAAGCTTTAAGTAAGATTTTGTTTCTTTATTTATTTCATTTAAGCGAGATTCTGTACTTGCAAGCCAATGTTTTGAATCCTGCATCGCATCAAAACGCTCTTCAATAGTTGAAAGAATTTCATCTAAGGAATCAGCCTGGTCCAGTACATCTTTGATTTTAGGATTCAGTTTTATAAGCCCATCGACATCCATTTTCAAAGCTTGGAGTAAATCAGGTAAATCTGCACTTTCAGCCTCGCAAGATTGCAATTTTTTTTCCAAGTCATCGAGCATCTTAAACGTTGAATCGATGCCTTTTATGGTTTGCTCCAATATCGGTTCTTTTTTTTCCAATCGTTCTATTTTGTTTGCAATTTCTTTTATGGTACTTTGATAGTTTCGTACATCACCTTGCATAATCAAAAGGTCATCATTTGTTGTTTTTAAGCCTTCAACTTTTTGGTCGATGGACGACGAGAGAGTTACAAGTTCATTAAAGTTCTTTTCCATATCGTCGATTCTTTTTTTCTCTTGATTAAATCTCAACACCCTTTGACTAACTTCTTCTTCTGATTTTTTAAGTTTTTCTACTTGCTTTTCAAGTGTCTGTATCGTTTTTTCATACTGCATCAATTGTGCGGTTTCAGTTTTCATTTCAGCAATTTTTTCTTCTAAATCAAGTTTTAAAACATCTGCCTTTTCAAAAATCTGCGTTTGCGCTATAAATTGCTTTATCTTTCGATCGATGGTGTCAAGGCTTGTATTAAGCTCATCGGAATCTTTTTGCATCTTCAAAATCATTTTTTCTTGACTTGTTTCATTTGTAAGCTTTATATCTTGAATAATTTTTTTCTCTTGTCGTAACTGCTCTTCGACCTCAGCTTTCTGTGTTTTTATTTTTCGCTCTGTTTCTTCAAGCATTTCTTTGTACATCGCTTTAAAATCATCTACGATATCGTTTGAATGCTTATTATAATGTTGGATAACAGATTCAGTCTCATTTGAAATTGCCTCTATCTTCTCTTCTAGTTCTCTAAATTGTTCTAAGGCTGATTCGGAACTTGTAGAAACAGCATCTTTTAACATCCTTTCTAAATCAACTAAAACATTTTGTGCATCCTCACTAAAAGAAGCGTATTTATCATCAAAAATTGTTTTCACTTCCACAAACTGAGTGTTCATTCTCTCTTTCCACTCAGAAAAATCGGTACGTATAGAATCGAGCAAGGCTGCCGCTTGTTGACTTGAATCGCTTATGTCATCAGTCATTTTTTCGAGACTTTGAGCCACATCTTTTTCGTAGCGTTTTATTTGTTCGTCAATCGAGCCAATAAAATGCGTGATTTCGTTTTTAACATAGGCATCTGCCTCTATTCGCGTTTTATCAAAAGCTTCTTTGTATTCACGTATAAATAAAACCAATCTTTCATCAAGTCCTAAGAAATCTGCTTGATATTTTTTATTTTTTTCCTCAAAGCTATTTTCAAGTGTATTGCTATAGTTTGTAAAGCGCTCTTGAATAGCTTGGATTTTCTCTTTTAATTCCTCGGTGTATTTGTTTTCTAGGACTTTTCTTTCATCGCTGTATTCAAGAGCAAGATTTTCAAGCTTTGCATCGAAAGCATTTTGCCAGTTTTCAAGAGAATCGTTGAGCCCTTGACTTTTTTTTGTTAAATCCTCAAGGAAGGAATCTTCAAAACCGCTCAGTTTTTCAGACACGTTATCATAGGCTCTTTGTTTTAATTCTTGCAACTCATTCTCAAGTCCTTGAATTGTTGTAGAAATAAGCGACATTTGATTTGCAAAGTTTTCTTCATGTTTTTGCAAAGAACTTGCTTGCGCATCAGTGAATTCAGAAAAGTCATCTAGAACCTTTGCACTTATTTCTTTAAGCGAGTTTTCCAAACTCTGCTTAATTGTATCTATATCTGCAATTCCTTTTTCCAAGCTTTCGCTTTTAAAAGAGAAATCATCGCTAAAAGTATCTAACAAGCTTTGATATTCACCTGTAAATCGCAAGAATTTTGCTTCAATTTCAGTTTGAAAGCTTGAAAAGCGGTCATTAAAAGAATTTTTAGAGCTTTCTAGATTATTTGTAAACACATTTTCTATTTCATCAATATTGCTTTGAAATGTTTCTTTTATTTCTGTATTATATGCTGTTGATTCAGCTTCTATTTCATTTTTTAGTCCGATAAGCGAATCATATAACTGCGTTTTTAAGAGGGCGATTTCGCTTTGCATTTGATCGCTTACAGATTGCATTTCAGTTCGCATGCTTTCAAGTGCCTTCTCGCCATCAAATAGCTCGGTACTAATTTTTTGAAAAAAGATGGCACTTTCATTCCTATGCTCTGTCAAAGATTCTGCAAGCTCTTCGGCAGTCTCCTCGTATTCACCTTGCATTTGTTTGAGTTCCAAGCGCATTGTTGTAAGATATTCATTTGCCTCATTTCGCCAATTGTCATTGAAGCTATGAATGAGGCTTTGTGTTTCATCAATCTTTGTCTTGATTGTCGTGTTTAGGAAGCCTATTTTCTCTTCTAAAAAGGTATTTGCTTTTTCAACTCTTTCTATCGCTTTATTTCGTAGTTTATCAAAGGCCTTCCCTTCAATTGCATCGGCGCGTTCACTTGCCACAGCAAAAGCATCTTCATACGATTGGTTAATTTCTGTTAAAATTTTTTCATTTTGCATCAATGCATCGCGAGTTGAAATTTCAATCGTTTCTATATCCTTATGAAAGGTATCTAAAAGCCCCTTTGTAAGCGCGTCTAGGCTCGCCTCATTTTCAGCGGTAAATTCTTTTTCAAGTTGGGGGATGCGTTTTTCGAGATAGTCTTGTTGTTTTTTTAAGGCATGTACTTGATCTTGAGTCTTTGCAATAAAGGCAGACTCAGCCTTTATCTTCATGAGATTTTCTTCAACACGCTCTGACATTTCAAGTAATTCTTTTATTAAAGCATCGTAATGAGCAGTTTTTTGCTCAAGTTGTTCTAACGTTTTAACAAGAGAGGTCTGTGCTGCAATTTTTTTATTGAATTCTTCTATAATAGAATCTAAACGTTTTACAGAAGCAAGTGCATGTGATTGTTTTGTATCAATTTCTAAACTCGCTTCTTTTAAATTATCTTTTTTTTGCGTAAAATACGCTTCAAAATCACCAATAATTTTTTCTGAATATTTACGTACTTTTTCTAGAGATTTATCTTTTTTATCTAACTGCCTAAAAGCAAGTATCAGAGTTACACAAATAGCTATAGTAACAATATTAAATATCATTCTGGCCCACCAACAACACTAATCTTTGTACTAGTTTAGCACAATTTTCTGTAATTGGCGATAGTTTTTAAATGAAATATCTGCTTGTGGAAGTTTTAAACCCAAAATACGACGCCAAAAGGGTAATAAATATGCTGTTTTCATGCCCGCATTTTGGGCACCAATGATATCTGCCTTAATATTGTTGCCAACGTAAAGAATTTCGTGGGGTTCAAGTCCCAATTTCTCTGAAAGCACCCCAAATGTATGTATGGAAGGTTTTAACGCACCTATTTCTTCAGAACCTAAAATAACATCGCAGTATTGCTTCGCTCCCCATATGTCTCCTTTTTGTTCAGGGGGAAAATCAGAAAGGACAGCACATTTAAAACCTGCTTTTTTAAAAACAGCAAAACTTTCAATAGCGTTTTTAAAAGGCTTTATCTCCGTAAAATAGGGAGCCAAGCCGTCATAGACAATCTCATGAATATATTCTTTTGCGCTTTTACAATCACATTTCATAACATCGCAGAGTAATTGTGCTTGATATTCAAAAAAATCTCCCAAGGGGGCTGTTTGGTGCAGTATATCTCGAACTTTTTTAAAAGCCAAAAAAAATCGAATATTCTTTAAAAAATAGGGCAGAACTCGTATATTAAGCCGCCAGTTGGGATAGAGAGTCCCGTCAATGTCAAATGCTATTGCCTTAATTCCTTTCATGATATGATATTGTACACGAGGGAAGGCAGCCTGTCTATTCCTTTTTTAATGGATAAAATCTGAGCTCGGTTTTTATTCGCACTAAAGAAAAAAAGTCATTTTCGCTGTTTGCTATAAGTTCATCGAGGTTTATTTCTTTTCCCGCATAGAAGACGGGACATTGAAATTCTCGTTTTGCATCGAAATAAGGCAAGAGGATAAGTGCATCTCGAAATCGCCCTATGTCCAATTTTCCTTCCTCAGTGTCGGAGCGAAAATCTTTTATCGCGGCGATATACATTCGCTCAGGTTCTGTTAAAGCTAACATGTAGAGAAGCGGTTTTAAAATATGCGAACTGTAACCAGAATTTTTTACATATGCGCTATCCCGCACTTTGCCATGAGAATCAAAGCTCAGTGAAAAAAAAGAGTGATTTACTTCTGTTCCTGATGTAAAAAAATCTAAATCCCTTCCAAGCTGTACTGAGGCATAGGCTGTTGCCAAATTTCGTGTCCAATCAAGCGCGGCATAGATGGTTTCTCGGGAACTCAAAGTTTCTACTCGTGAACGAGGACTCGTATCAACCGTTACTTTTTTTAAGGCTTGTATTTTTAAGTATGAGGCAATTTGTGGGTAGACAAGTCCGTCGACAACCCATTTTACATATCCCAAAGAACCTAGTTGTAGTTTATCGCTGTCTTCTAAAATTTCATTGCTTTCTACATTATAGCGAGTGTTTAACTGCAGATTTTCACTAGAGTCAAAAATCTGACTAGGCTTTCCATTTTCATCATAGGCACGGTTTGGCACAAAGGAAATCGTGTCTTGGTATTCGCGCAATTGTGATGCGATTTGAATATTTGCATCGTATAAGTTCTCTTCAGGTGTGAAAAAATGCCAGGGAAAGAGGTTTTTTGAAAGGGTATAGAATTGCGGTATTGAAAGCGTATAAAAATCTCTAAATGTCAAAGAAAAATTATGGTCTTTTATAAGATAGGCATTGAAGATACGCAGGTCAATAGAGGTTTTTGTACCACTTGGTTTAAAAGTAAAATAAACCTCAGAACTCTGTGTAAAATAAAATTCAATGCGAAGGGCTTTTTCTGTTTCCTTATCGCGATATAAAATCCAAGAGCCAGATGTTTTTTCTGGAAAATCGTTTTCGACCATTGGATTACAGATAATTGCAAATTCTTTTTCGTATTCCACAAAAGAGACTCGAAAATAGTCTCCTGCCTCGTTTTTACGAATAATTGCTTTTTCTTCTCGTAGGTCATCTAAGCTTCTCGTAAGCCATGTGTAGTAGATATCCTCACGAATAGAACTTGAGTCAGATATGGAAAGCGGATTAAAGGCAGCATAGACTGGAAAGCCCACGCTAAAAAAGAGAAATACTATACTAAAACAAATCTGCCTTCGTTTCATTTTTTTTCGTCTGGATGTCGTCCTGGTTTTGCATTTGCAAGCAAGAGTTTGAGCCGATTCAATTGATTTACTTCACTTGAACCAGGGTCATAGTCAATTGCAGAAATATTTGACTCAGGATAACGGCGACGCAACTCCTTTATCATACCTTTTCCGGTAACGTGGTTTGGTAAACAAGCAAAAGGCTGCACACAGGCAATATTTGGCACGCCATCGTGAATCAATTCAACCATTTCGGCGGTTAAAAACCATCCCTCGCCAGTTATATTGCCAAGCTGTACTATATCATCGACAGATTCCATTAAATCATAAATAGATGTGGGTGGATTAAATCGACGACTCCTAGAAAGCTCTTTTTTAATGCGTTTTCTATAAAGTTCCATTCCCCATACAAGTAGTTTTGCATTTCGTTTTGTTTTTTTAGGGAATGAAAGTTTTTCATGGCGATAAATCCCTGTTGCAAAGGTGTAAAATAAAAAGTCTGCTAGGTCGGGAACAACACATTCTGCACCTTCTTGCTCAATTGTGCTAAAAATGTCGTTATTTGCCGTAGGATGAAACTTTACTAAAATTTCACCGACAACGCCAACTCGTGGTTTTTTTATGGGAGAGAGGGGAAGGGTATCAAAATCTCGTACAATATGTTTTATCATGCGATGATAAGCCAAGATAGACATGGATTTTAGCTGTTTTTGAATATGCCTATTCCATTTTTCATACAGGGCGTTGGCTGAACCAGGTTTTGCCTCATAGGGGCGTGTTCGGTACAGTACTCGCATGAGTAGATCGCCGAGCATGAGTGCCATAAAAGCCCTATGTAAAAGGGGAAAACCTATTTTAAAACCTGGATTTGATTCCAAGCCCACAGCATTAAGCGATATTACTGGGATATGTTCCCAACCTGCATCTGCCAAAGCGCGACGAATAAAACCGATATAATTTGTAGCGCGACAACCACCACCAGTTTGGGTAATAAGCAAGCTGACATGGTCGAGGTCGTATTTGCCAGAGCGAAGGGCTGCTATCATCTGCCCCGCAACCAAGATTGAAGGGTAGCAGGCGTCGTTATTTACAAACTGTAAACCTGTTTCAACCGCCTCGGTATCAACATCGGGTAGGATAACAAAGTTAAAACCAGAATATTCAAAGGCTTTTTGTATAAGGCGAAAATGTATAGGCGACATTTGTGGTGCCAAAATCGTATGCGTCGCCTTCATTTCCTTGGTAAAAACCTCTCTTTGATAGGCTGCAGAAATCTTTTTCTTTTTTTTCTTTGGATTTCTCTCTTGTTCTCGCACTGCAGCGATTAAACTTCTTACACGGATGCGAACCGCACCGAGATTTGAGCCCTCATCAATTTTTATAAGTGTATACATACGGTTTTTTGCCGCAAGAATTTCTTCAACTTGGTCGGAGGTTACCGCATCTAAGCCACAGCCAAAACTCGTCAACTGAAGCATTTCTAAATTTGGCATATCCGCAACAAAGGCGGCAGCGCGATACAAGCGATTATGATAGGTCCACTGATCGACAATGCGAAGCGGTCGTTCAATTTTGCCGAGATGGGCGACGGAATCTTCTGTGAGAACCGCAACACCAAGACCTGTTATAAGTTCAGGTATGCCGTGATGAATTTCTGGATCCAAGTGATAGGGGCGACCTGCAAGAACAATTCCCATGCCGCCACGACGAATTATATTGAAAATAGCATCTTCGCCAGCTTCTTGCACTTCTTTTTTGAAAGCATCTTGCTCCTTCCAGGCAGCATCGACAGCCTTATTTATTTCAGCTTGACTTAGAGAAAGTATTTCGCCGAGCTCTTCAAAAAGGCGTTCTTTTAAGCGCTCCTTGTGATCGATGGGCAAAAAGGGATTGAGAAAAAGAATAGAGTCATCTTGACGGAGCGCATCGATATTGTTTCGAAGTACTTCGGGGTAACTCGTTACAATAGGGCAATTATAATGGTTTCCTGCTCCCTCGTCTTCTTTTTGCTCATAGGGTGCGCAGGGATAAAAGATACGATTTACGCCTTCTTTTAATAATGCCTCGATATGACCGTGGCTTATTTTTCCCGGATAACAGACTGATTCCGATGGAATGGATTCAAGACCGAGTTCATAAATATCCCTCGTTGAGCGTGGCGACAAACGAACTCGAAAGCCGAGCTTTGTAAAAAAAGTAAACCAAAGAGGATAATTTTCATAGGTATTGAGTACGCGCGGTATACCAATCTCGCCCCGTGGTGCATCTTTTTTGAGAAGTGGTTTGTAATGGCGAAAGAGGCGATTGTATTTCCATTCAAAAAGGTTTGGTAAGGGTCCGTCTTCTTTGCCACCAAGGGCGTTTTTCTTTGCATTTGTGGCATCGACGGTGTTTTTCTCCCCTTCAAGTTCCGCACCTCTTTCGCAGCGATTTCCTGTAACAAAACTTCGCCCTTCGCCACCAGTATAAAAGGTGTTTATCGTAAGGAGGCAATTATTATTACATTTTCCACAACGAGTAAGCTCTAAATCAACTTTAAAAGATTCAAGCTCTTTTAGAGTTGCAAGTGCCGACTGTATTGGCTCCTTGTCGAGGATAAAATCTTCACCAGGCTTTATCGCAATAAGGTCGCTCCACTGGTCTTTTGCGATAAGGGCAGCACCATAGGCGCCCATGAGACCTGCAACATCGGGGCGAAAGACTTCAACACCAGAAACGAGTTCAAAGGCACGTAGGACGGCATCATTGTTAAAGGTACCACCTTGTACCACAACCTTTGTGCCGATATCCGAAGCCTTTCGGAGTTTTATTACTTTAAAAAGGGCATTTTTTATAACAGAATATGAAAGACCTGCAGAAATATCAGCAACCGTTGCGCCTTCTTTTTGGGCTTGCTTTACGCGACTATTCATAAAAACGGTACATCGTGAACCGAGGTCGACAGGTTTTTCTGCAAGCAAGGCTTTTTGACTAAAACTTTGAATATCCATGTCGAGGGAGCGAGCAAAATTGTCCAAGAAACTGCCGCAGCCTGAAGAACAAGCTTCGTTCAACTGTATGGAAGTAATAGCGCCATTTTTCATACGCAAGCACTTCATATCTTGCCCACCGATATCGAGCAAAAACTCAACACCTGGTACAAAAAATTCTGCGGCACGATAATGTGCTATCGTTTCAACTTCACCGGCATCTGCTTTAAGGGCGGCTTGAAAAAGCGCTTCCCCATAGCCCGTTGAAACCGTTCGTGCAATGTATACATCTTTGGGAAGTTTTTTATACAAGTCTTTTAAAACACGAACTGCTAAGTCGACGGGATTTCCGGCATTGACATCATAAAAGCGCCATAAAATACGCCCCTTTTCGTCGATGAGCACCGCCTTTGTTGTCGTCGAACCAGCATCTAAACCGAGAAAAACCGGTCCCTGGGACTTATCCAGCTCATAGGTCATCGCAATTTCTTGTGCATGTCGCTTATGAAAGGCTTCAAGTTCTGCTTCGTTTTTGAAAAGCGGTTCGAGGCGTTGCACCTCCGTCATTTCTGCCCCGACGAGCTTTGTTAAACTTTCTCGCAAGTTCCCAATACTTACAAAGGGAGATTTTTCTCCAGGCTCAATCTGTGAAAGATCCCGTTCTGCAGAAAAAGCTGCACCAGCTGCAACATAGAGCTGAGATCCCTCAGGAGCGATAATTGCCTCCCCTTCAAGCTTTAAGGTTTCAACAAAGCGATGACGCAATTGGTCAAGGAAGTAAAGCGGGCCACCCAAAAAGGCAACATTTCCACGAATAGGTTTTCCACAGGCAAGACCCGAAATAGTTTGGCTTACCACCGCTTGAAAAATACTTGCGGCTATATCTTCCCGCCTTGCCCCTTCGTTTATGAGCGGTTGCACATCCGTTTTGGCAAAAACGCCACAGCGAGCAGCAATGGGATAAATCATCGTCGCCCCACGCGCGAGTTCATTCAAACCACCCGCATCGGTTTCAAGCAAGGCAGCCATTTGATCGATAAAAGCACCCGTGCCACCAGCACAGGTACCATTCATTCTTTGCTCAACAGTGCCACTAAAATAGGTTATCTTAGCATCTTCACCACCAAGCTCAATAACAACATCAGTTTGCGGGATGAGTTTTTGCACTGCCCGTGTCGAAGCGACCACTTCTTGAATAAAATCTATACCAAGCCAATGAGAAACAGCAAGACCGCCTGAGCCGGTTACTTTTACACTTAAAAGTTGCTCCTTTCCTTCAGGATAGGCTTTTTCAGCGACATCGAGAGCCTCATTTACAACCGCTATAATCGTTGTGCGAATATCAGCACGATGCCGTTCATATTTACTAAATAATATTGTATCGTTTTCATCTAAAATAACAATCTTTACTGTTGTTGAACCAACATCAATACCAACTCGTAAGGGTTCACTACCCGTTAAAAAATCTACTGTATCTATTTTTGACATTTTTTCCTTATTTCCATAATATATACCAGACGCTATACAGAAAGTATAGCCATTTATGAGGTTCTAGACAATATAATAGTATTGTATCGTAATTTTATAACAAAGGTTTACTCTATAAGAGTTTGTATTGTTTCTTTTTTATCTTCTCTATCATCTTCATACTCTTTTAAGTCATCTTCTTCAAGGTCAATAAAAACACTGAATTCAGAAGCAGTTTCTATCTGTTTTTGATTCTCTTTCAAATCTCTATTTTCTTTTTCAAGTGCTTCTATATAAGTTCTGTTTTTAGAAAGTTCGCGCTCTAAACCTAAAAGATAGGAACGAGAATTTTCTACAATTTTATCAAATTCATTTGCCTGCGCAATGAGTTTCTTTTCATATGTGTCTTTTTGATCCGCCAGCTGATTTTGAAAAGAAAGTTTTTGGTTTTCTAAGTTTTTTTTATGGCTAGACTCCAAGGCTGCAATTTCTGCCGCATAGTCAGCATGCACTGTATCTAAGCTTTTTTGTAAACTTGCAATTTCGTTCGATGAAAAATACGCTAACTCAATCCCAATAACATAATAAATAGATTCTATTGTTTCTAAAATTGATGGTATAGAGTTTTCATAAGGAATTGCGCTCACTATTTCAGCTAAATAATCGATAGATGTATAGGCATGCTCTATTTTTTCCAATAAATGATTATATACTTCGTTTTTAGCAGAAATTCTATAGTCATCTGCATAAAAAGCATGCGTTTCTATAAATTCTGCTATCTCAGTTTTTATTTCATCAACCCTTGGATCTTCAACAATGGGGTCCAAAAGCGCTATGAGTCGTTGATAATCACTACTCACGCTGTCTACACTTGCTCTTTGCCGCTCAAAAGCCAAACGTTGTTGCTCTTCGATTTTTTCACCTAAGTCTTGAATCACAAGCTCATACTTTTCCTGGAGCTGGACTTTTTCCATCTCGTAGATATGTCTCTGGAAATCGAGGGCAACTTTCTGTTCTTGTGCTTGTTTTACACGCGAACTATCTAAGGCCTCAAGTTGTTTTCGATATTCTTCAATCGATTTTTCCAAAACAGCCAAATCTCTATCATAACTTTCTTGAATATCTAATAGGGCTGCTTCATAGACTTCTTGTATTTCTTTTTCCTGTTGATTTTGTGCCGCTCTTGTTAAACGCATACTCTGCAAGGCATATAAATCACCTTCTTTTTTTGCCTCTATCTCTTGTAGTTCTGTTTGTCGCAGCATTTCTATACGGGCTTTTTCTGACTGTGCTGAGGCAAGTGCGTCTTCAGTTCGACTCACCATATCAAACAGTTCAATAAGGTTTGTATCTGCAAAGACATCTATATCTACATCTATTTTTTTATTTTGATACGCTATAAAAGCTGTAATACCATAAGCAATCCCAACAACAAGAGCAACCAAGGCTAAAAGCATCAGTAAAACTGTGTGATTTTTATTCTGTTTTGTCTTTTCGTATTCATTCTCTAAATCATAGTGCTCGGGCTCTGTCTTTGTCTCAGGATACATTTTGTCCGTAAGAAAAAGTTTTAACTCCGGCTTATGAATTATCATTTTGTCGTCATTTCCCATATTCCACTCCAATCCTTAGGTGCTTGTTTAATAGTAATGCGATCTAAAAAGACCCTTGCAAGTTCGAGCTTAGATGCTCTAAATAATTTTCGTGCCTCAGTCCAATCGCCTTTGTAATAAAAACTCAGTGCTTCACTAAATACCGCATATTTTTCGAGCGTTTCGGCATCTGTTGTTAAGCTATCCAGTGGAAAGTAGATTTTTTTCCCTTCTGTTTTTCCCTTAACCTGCACAGTATCGAGCTCGATAAAGGTAAACTGTGAAGTAACAGACTCAACCCCCTCTTTTATATAATCTGAAGCTATAACAGGCACCTTATATAAACGAGTAAGCCCTTCCAAACGTGCTGCCGAGTTTACATTGTCCCCAATAACCGTATTGGTCATGCGTTCGAAAGAACCGATATTTCCATAAAAAACCTTTCCACCGTCAAGCCCTACCCCAACATCGATGAGAACAGCTTGGAAAACACGCTCTTCTGCCTCTGTAAGCGGGCGCTGTTTTTCTATTTCCTTACGTCGTTCAATCATTTGTTCACGAAGACTTGCGGTAACACGGGTTATTTGCCAAGCGGAACGTAAGGCTTCAAGAGAATTGTTTTTATACGAGCCCATCGCCCCGTAAACCGATAAAATCGCATCTCCAATAATCGAACCAATAATACCATTTTCTTCATGAATCGCAGCAATCGCCTTGTCATAGTGAATATTCAATAAATTGATAATATCGTTTCCGAGAGTTTCTGTCATATAGGTAAAACCACGAATGTCAGAAAAAAGAATCGCAAGGTCCTTTTGTGAACCTTCAAGGCGAATCGAGTGCTCCTTATAGGCAGCTTCGACAACGTCCTTTGAAACAAATTTTTGAAAAATTCCCAAAAGATTATTGATAGTCGTTGAAAGCGAATTAAAAGAGGCCGCAAGATAACTAATATCATCGTTTGAAGAATTACTTAAATCCAAAAGAGAAAGTTTTTGCTCTTGTTGCATCTTATACAAGCTTTTTGTAATCGTTGAAATACTCGCAAGAATTTTTGAGAACATAACTAAGCCAGCAAATAAAAACAAAATAGTAAACAAAATAATAATAGCAGAAATAATAATAAAGTTTCGATTCGTACTTTTTTCCACATCTGCAATGAGGTCTGCGCGTATAATAAAAACATTCCATTCTGGACTATATTTGTAGACTCCAAAATAATTTCCCTTCGATGAAGAAAAGCGAATAGATCCTTCATCAATGCCTTGAGAAAGAGAATCCTTCATCTCAAGCAAGAGTAACTCATCTGGAAAACGGATAAAGGGGTCCTCGTACGCCACAGAAAAAAAAGAAGATGCACCTGGACGAGCTCCCATTACAATAGAGTTTTCATATGAAAGTGCATTTCTAGACACCATTTCTATAGCCTGCAAAGAACTATCTATATCTTTTGAAAATTCATACACCTTATATTGATTTTGTACCACGGTATAAATATCTTTAAGTTGACTGACTAAAATTTTATTTGACAAAATAGTAATTTGCCGTTGATTCATTTGGAGATTGATAAAATTAGTTGCAAAATTTGATAATAATAACAAGACTACAAAAACACTAACGAGTTTTACAGATAATGGAATAATGCGGGTCTTTCCAACTTTTAGAAAAAACAAACCTTTTTTCATAGATGCCTGTACCCCTTTTGGAATCTCTATTTTCCTTAATTGTAACAGCATTGATTCTTTTTTGCAAGCTCGTTATGCTGAGGAGCTATGGTTGATACAAAAACAAAGAAAAAAAACATCCTTGCAAGTGGTCTTTTTCTCTCCTTTTTTACCCTTATTTCAAGGATTCTTGGTCTGATACGTGAAATAACCAAGGCAGCCCTCATGGGAACAAGCCAACTTTCTGATGCCTTCGGTGTCGCCTTTATGCTACCAAACTTATTTAGACGCCTCTTTGCAGAAAACTCTATTTCCGTTGCCTTTATCCCCACTTTTCGTTCCTATCTAGATGATGATAAAAAAGAAAAAAGCGAAATTCAAACCTTTCTTTCCGCAACTCTCAGCCTCGTAAGCCTTGCAACAACAATCACCGTCATCCTTGGCATTATCTTTGCCCCACAAATCGCAGTGCTTTTTTCCAAGCATAACTCCGCAGACATTATTTCTGAAACAGCTCTTTTAACGCGCATAATGTTTCCCTACTTATTTGTTATATCCATCGCGGCATTTTTCCAAGGTATCTTAAATGCACATCATATTTTTTCCCCAAGTGGTTTTACTCCCATTCTTTTTAACATCATCGTAATCGCCTCCTCCTACCTTCTTATCGATTATGCGGGAAACCCCGCTCGCGCAATGGCTATCGGAGTGATTCTTGGAGGAACAGTACAAGCTCTTTTTCAACTGCCCTTTGTTCTGAAACAAGGCTGGAAAATAAGCCTCACTGGCCTTAAAAAAACGCTATCAAACCCTGGAACAAAACGAGTTTTACGCCTCATCGCACCAACCATAATAGGTATGGCAGCCTATCAGCTAAATGATTTTGTTTCCTCTATTATCGCAAAAAATACGGGAATTGGTATTTTATCCAGCATCCAGTATTCACTTCGCTTACAAGAACTTATCTTGGGTATTTTCGCAGTAACTGTCGGCACAATCATCTTGCCAGATCTTTCAAGCTTAGCAAAACGAGAAAAATGGCAGGACTATAACCAAATGCTCCTCAGCGCACTAAAACTCATTGCCCTCATAACCATTCCCATAACTTTTTTTTCCATCCTATTTCGCGAAAACTTGATTATCTTAATTTACAAAACAAATCAATTTTCTGATGAGTCCGTCGCACTCACCTCTGGCGTTTTTTTCTTTCACATAATCGGCTTATTCTGTATCGCAGCAAACCGCATTCTTAGCCCTGCTTTTTATGCACAGTCAAATGCAAAACTTCCCACCTATGCAGGAATCATAGGCTTTGCGTGCAATATTGTTCTTGCACTCATCCTCTCTCGGAGCATGGGAGGAAACGGCATTGCGCTCGCACTTTCTATAGCAAGTTTTATAAACAGCATTGCGCTTTTATTCTTCTTACATAGGCTCTCACATATGCAAGCAGTTTTTTTAACAAAACAGATTATAGGCTACACAATAAAACTCGCTCTTTTATCGCTCATTGCTATCGCACCCGTCTATTTGATAAAAAATCGATTATTGAGTATCTTTAGTGGGTACAATAAACTTATCGCGCAAGCAGTCCCCATGGCCATTGCTACGCTCATATTTTTTAGTCTAGGCATCTTGCTCTTGCTGCTTACAAAAGATAGTTTATTACTTAGTATTGCAAAAAAAATAAAACAAAAAACTTTCCGAAACGGAAGATAAAGGAAATGTATGAACGAAATATATAAGGCACGAAGACAGAAGCTTGCAGATTGGATGAGCCAAAATGATATATCCGCTGTTATTTTTGTCGATAACGAAGAAAAACGAAGCCCTGAAATTCGCTATTTTACAAACCATGCGGAAGATGCATTATTAATTATCACAAAAAAAGGTAGCTCCATACTCTGCCCCTGGGATGAAAACCTTGCAAAAGAAAAAGCCCATGTAGACCTCATCGTTCCGTACACAAAATACGAACTCAAACCCATAAAGGCAAGTCTTGCGCTTTTGAAAACCTTAAAAGTGCCAGGAAAAACACGGGTGGAAATTCCCTCTTCAACAAGTTATCCAGAGTTTTTACGCTATGTCGATACGCTCGCAGATTACGATGTGCTATGTAATGAAAACTTTGCTCACGAATTTGTTACAAACCAAAGACAGGTTAAAGATGCAGCTGAAATAAAAAAAGCTCGTAAGGCAGCGGAAATTACAAACACTATCATAGATGCAATTGCCGAAGCTTTGAAAAAAAACGCTTTTAAAACAGAAATGGACGTCGCACTCTTTATAGAAAGAAGCTGCCGAGAACATGGCTGCGAGGGAACGAGCTTTCCAAGCCTCGTTGCAAACCCATCTCGAAGTTTTGCTATTCACTGCTTTCCCAACTACACATCCGGCAACTTTCCTGCTTCTGGACTTTCTATACTTGACTTTGGCGTAAACTACGATGGCTATGCAAGCGATGTTACACTCACCATTGCAAAAGGAAGCTTAAGCGCAGAACAGGAAAAACAAATCTCTCTTGTTGAAAAAGCCTACGACTTAGCGCTTCCTTTTTATGCAGAAGGCACACCGGTAAAAACGCCAGCAGTAAAGGTCGATGAGTTTTTTGCAAAGGCAAAACGTAAAATGCCCCATTCGCTTGGACACGGCATGGGACTACAAATCCACGAAGCTCCCTGGATACGAACAAAAACGAGTTCAAGTGCCGTTTTTAAAGTAGGCATGATAGCAAGCCTAGAACCAGGGCTCTATGATCCAAAAATCGGTGGCTGCCGCTTGGAAAATACTATTTTAATCACTGAGACAGGACCCGAACCCTTAACTCGATCACGTGTGCTTCGCCTTCCGTAAAAGATGTATAAAAGCTCTACCACATTGCGCTACAGGCTTCTTTAATCTCTGAAAGTTTTTCATACAGAAGTGCGCCCAGCTGCTTGTCCCGTAACTCTGTTGTGAGATTTTGCAAATGAAAAAACAACATGAGCACAGAGTCTGCATCAAGCTTATCAAGCTGATCTACAGCCATACCAGCTTCGTTACGTACATCTTCTGACTTAAGCAAGAGCCCCTTTCCACCGAGCATTTTTTGCATTAAATAATGCATTTTAAGGCGCTCTATGCTTGTGAGAAAATCATTTTTTTTCTTTTCAGGTAGATAGGCACATAAATCTTCAAGATTTTCAAAAAGAGACGGTATTTCTGCTTGTTCAACCTTGTCTTCACCTTCTCCTTCTTTTTTTCCTATATCGACAGAAAAAATCTCATCTTCATGTATATTCGTATCCGAAAGCTTGGTCTCAACAGGGAAATCCTCATCTAAGCCAGGCTCAGTATCTACAAAAAATGCTTCTTCTCTTCCTTTTATTTCATCGGATTCGGGAAGCCCTTTATCTTCTTTTATATCTTCTATTAAATCTGCATCTTGTGAAAGATAGGCATATTTATCATCTAAATCGTCATAATTATCCTCGAGTTGGCTAAAACGATTACGTAGTTCATCTTGAGAATCCCTCAACTTATCATATCGATCTCGCATTTTATCAAAGCGATTTCCAAGAGAATCATAGTCTTCCTTCAGTTTTTCAAGTTCTGTATCGCTCTTTCGCCTATCTCTTCTTTCTTCAGGCTTTCGCGCAGCTTCCTCTTTAGCTTGCATTTTTCCGTCTGATAAAAAAAGTTCTTCACCACTCTCTTTTAAAAGAGGTTCTTCATCCCAAATTTCTTTTTCCTTTTCATGCATAGGAGAGGTTTGCTGTTGTGGAATTTCCATTTTCTCTTCATATGGCGGATAGGCTTGCGGCATTGCAGCAATTGGTGGAGGAGAGAAGAACTCTTCCTGTTTTGGTAGAGCTTTGTCATTTTCACTATCTTCTGTAAACCCTTGAGGCGTATCCAACACATCCATAACTTCTGCTTCTTCATCCGGAAGATATTGTGTCGGTGATGAACCAAAATCATCAAAAAGTGGATCATCAAACAAAGCAGGATTTTCATCAAAGGGTGCATCTGTATCAATTAAATCTTCAATAGTAATAATATTGTCATTATCGTCAACTAAGTCTTCATCTTCAAATGGTAAATCAAAATCAAGTGGTTCTTCAAATAATGTATCCTCATCAAGAGCTAATGGCACTTCGCTAAAAAAATCTTCGCTTGTCGGCTCTACATCAGTTACAATTGTCTCTTCATTATCCACCATCTCTGTATCTGCAATGGGGAGATCTCCCTCATCCAAGAAATCACCAAGGCCTTCTCCTGCAGCAAATAGAAAATCATCTTCTTCATCAAGGTCTATGTTGAAACTTCCTAAATATTCGGATGCTGGTTTATTTTCATCAAGCACTTCTTCTTTTTTTTCTTCGGAATTATATACAAACGGCTCTACTCGTTTTAACAATGTTTCTGCTTCTTTACTATAAGGATTTAAGTCAACTCCTTTTTTGTAGTGTTCCAAAGCTTTTCTATAGTTTTTTAATACTTCATATATTTTTCCCATTAAAACATAGGCTTTAGAATCTTTTTTTTGTTTTTCTAAATAGCTACGAATAAAATATTCTGCCTTATCAAGTTTTTGCATTTCAAAATACACTTCGGCGATATCAAAAAAATGGTTTGTATATGTAGGATTGCTTTGAGCAATTTTGTCGACAAAGTCTTGTACCCGTTCTTCTTCTCCTTTGCGAATTGCATATTGCGAAATAAGATTAAGCAAATCAGGGTCATTAGGATTTTCTGCATAAAGATGATTTATGCGTTTTACTGCTTCTAAGAGCTTGTTCATTCTCACTAGAAGTTCTGAGTATTGAAAACATACCTCATGATTATCTGGGTGTTTTTTTTCTAGGTCAGATAAAATAACCGAAGCCGCATCCATTTTACGTGTTTTTGACAATATGGCACTTTTACCCAAAAGCGCTGAAACATCTTTTTTATTTTCACGTAGTACATCATTAAAAAGACGGTTTGCCTCAGTATATCGTTCTCTCTTAAAATAGGCTAAACCCAAAGCATTTTTTATGGCAAGATTATCTTTATCTAAACGTTGTGCTTGTAGTAAGATATCTTCTGCTTCAGGAAGTAAATTCATTTTCATCAATAATCGTGCATATGCATCCATCGCATCAATCCAACCAGGATGCGCGCGAAGTGCATTTTCATAGGAGTTTTTTGCCTTAGAGAGATTTCCCAATGCAATATAGGATTTTGCAGCATTATAATGCAAGATGGGATGATTTTTATCCAGCTGCAAGGCTTTTGCATAAGTGTTCAAAGCTTTTGCATGCTCACCACGAGCAGCCTGAATACTTCCCAAGTGATTATAGGCTAAAACATCATTGGGATTTTCATCAATAACTCGTTGAAAACATTTTGCTCCCTCTTCTTTGTTTCCCATGAGCTTATAGGTATAACCCATATTATAGTAAACAGCATTATCATCTTCTCCGGTAACAAGAGCTGTTTCCAAAACCGCAATTGATTCATCATAACGTTTAAGCCGCCTATAAATACCCGCAAGACTATTCAAAGCGTTAAAATTACCACCATCTTTTTCTATTATCTTTTGATATACATCTAAAGCCTCAGTATCTTTACCTGAACGAACATAAACAGAGCCTAGTTCGCTTAAGACGGGAATATCATGTGGGTTGTTTCGTAAAAAGCCTTTATACAAGCGCTCGGCTAAGCTAAAATCTCTTGCAACGACTGCTTTTTTTGCTCTGTGTAATAAATAATCTCTTTCGTCACTCATAAAAAGCTCCCTTATTTTCTCGTGGTCTCGCCCATATTTCTTTTGAGAATGGGCCAATTATTCTCTCATCAACTGCCGAATACGCACGAATTGCAAAATAATATATTTTGCCGTTTTGCAACCCATTCATTCGAAATCCTTCTTGCAACTCTGTTTGTATGGGAGAATTTCCTTCCAAGGCAACAGTCCCTAAATACTCCCCAGAGCTTTCCCCATAATAAATTAAATAGCCTGCTGTATTTTCATCAAGCGTTTTTGCCCAGGATAAATCAATATATCCATCTCCCCCCTCAGCCTTTAGCATATAGGGTGCAAGCGGTGCCTCGGTTTTTTGATAGAAAAGTGAAATATCTGTAATAACGGGCGTTTTTTTTCCTGCCCCATCTGTATACAATTCGGCGGCAACTTGCACATAACGTCCGATAAAACCATCTAATTGCTTCCCTGGAGCAACAGGCTGCCACGCAGGATAGGTTTCCGTCCACTCATAAAAATTATCACCCGACCGAAGAAAAAAGGCAACCGCTGTTTGCGAGGGAATATCCACCTCTGCTTCCAGTTTACGTACTACAGTCCCATAAGTTCCCAAATCAATAGGCTGCGTTTCAAAACGACCCCTTTCCTTGCTGTATACCGCCCCATCCCCATTTAAAACCGCATCATCATTATCGATAACAAAGGCATCGAGTAAGCCTGTATAGTTTTCACAAAGTCTAATATCAGCCTGTTTCCCCAAATAGGGTTTCAAAGTCTTAACCGAAAGAACATCCTCTAGAAAACCATTTACATAGTACTCGATAGTTTCATCTGCCTCGCTATACACAAAACTATGATGACTCCAGCTATTTGGGATAAGCATAGAACTACCTTTCAGAAGAAAATCTGTTTCAATCGCTTCAGAAGTAGTAAAAATATTTGAAAGTTGCCATTGCAATCTACCCTTATTAAAAACCGCTTGAATAGATTGATCCAAGACTGTGTTTAAAGTATTTCGAGAAGAGTTCCAAGAAAACAAACGCTCTTGACTTTGCAGTAAAAAAGGTTTTATCCAAAAACTAATCGAAAAAGAACCCTTATACCCTGATGAAGCAAAAAAAGCATCTCCCCTTCCATATAAGACAAGAGGTTTTTTTTCAAGACTTAAAAGTGCCGCTGTACCAGTTTTCGCATCACTTGACTTTCTATACGTTTTGACTGAATCCTCATTAACAACCCTATATCTATCAAGCGTATCTTTTATATCCGAACCATCAAAGCTGAGCAGTAAGTCAAGACTTTCTGTATGCGCCCTTTCTTTTTTTGCCAAAGCCTTTGCCTCATAGCCAAAAAGCCCCTTTGTTGATACAATGTTTTTAGAAACGAGGAGATTTTGCCAACCATTTTTTCCACCGATCTGTATCGACTCCTCTTCAGAAAAAACGGGAAGCAAAAAGGCAAAACAAAACCCAATGAGAAAAATCACTATATTTTTTTTATTTGCAATTATCATATACCACCATGAATACTATAAAGAGCTTGCATGAAACAGCCCTCAAAGCCCCTCCCCTAAGCGGAGTATACCTTTGGAAAAATGCCGAAGAAAAAGTACTCTACGTCGGCAAGGCAAAAAATTTAAAAAACCGCTTGAAATCTTATTTTTCAGGGAAAAAAGATATAAAAACCCGTACACTTCTCTCTCGCGCTGCAAAAATCGAAACCATTATCTGTTCAAACGAATATGAAGCACTCATCCTAGAAAACACCCTCATAAAGCAATATAGCCCACAGTATAATATTTCCCTTAAAGATGATAAATCCTACCCCCTTATCCGCATCACAAACGAAGATTTTCCACGCATTTTCAAAACACGCCGTATCGTAAAAGACGGCTCCCTTTATTTTGGTCCCTATCCGAATGGCAGCGCGCTACAAACATTTTTAGAGCTCATTTATAAAAACTATCCCCTACGACGCTGCAAAACACTGCGAAAAAGAAAAAGCCCCTGCCTCTATTATCACATAGGCAGATGTTCCGCTCCCTGTTGCGACTATATTTCAAAAGAAGCCTACAGACTATATATCGATGAAATCACCGCCTTTCTTGAAGGAAAACCGAGCGAAACCCTTGAAAAAATCTCTGTTTTAATGAAAGCAGCGTCAAAAGAACTCAATTTTGAAAAAGCAGCCCAATACCGCGATCTCCACGATTCACTGAGCCATTTATTACGAACAAACCTCGTAACCGATTCTATTTTTGAAGACCGAGACTATATTCACTTTGCCTTTGACCAAAGCTTTGTCCAAGCATCGATTCTCAAAATGCGCGATGGAAAGATGGTCGAAAAAGACTCCCTGCGGGTAAAAAGCATCCACAACCACCACGATGCAGGAAGCTTGAAAGACCTTGCAGAGGAATTTTTGCGAAGCTATTACGAAGAAAAAGACGCCCCCCAATACATCTACCTCCCCATTGCAATCGATACGAAGCTCTACAGTGAATATTTAACAAAAACAAAAAAAATGAGAATACAAGTGTTTTCACTCGTCCCAAAACCAGAAGAAGTTGCAAATAATCTGACCGACGAAGAGAAAAGCGAAGAAGACGAACTTGCAGTTGCATTCGATAAACCCCACTACGATGCCCAAAGCCGACATCGTGCGATATTAGACCTTGCAGAACAAAATGCCAAAGAGGACTTGCGAAAACGCTTAAGCGAACGAGGCGATTTTGCTGGCATGGAAGACTTAAAAGAAATACTCAAGCTAGAAAAACTCCCTCTAGTAATTGAAGGTTTTGATATTTCACACCTCGATGGGCATTTTACCGTTGCAAGCATGGTGCAATTTTACAAGGGAAAAAACCATAAAAAAGAATACCGTTATTTTACAATAAAAAGTTTAGAAAAAGGGAAAATAGATGATTATCACTCATTAAAAGAAGCGAGCGCCCGACGCTATTCTCGGCTATTAAATGAAAACCTCCCCTTCCCCGACCTCATTCTCATAGACGGCGGAAAAGGACAGCTCCATGCAGTCGAAGCCATACTCAAAGCCCTTGAAATAGACATTCCCCTCGTCGCCCTTGCTGAAAAAAATGAAGAAATCTATGTGCAAGATAAAACCGAGCCACTCCGCCTCCCCTCAAACTCTCCCGCCCGCCTCCTCCTGCAAAGAATCCGCGACGAAGCACATCGCTTTGCCCAAAGAAATGTCCACGCCTCCCAAAAACGCCAACTACGAGACGAATAAAGCTATTCGAGTCAACAGGATAGACAGGATTTTCAGGATTCACATGATGGGAAAAAAGGATTTAGAATAGCTCTCGCAAAAGCGACATGGAGGTCGCGCACAATCAGCACGACAGTTTTGCTTGCAAAACTGTCATACTAAATCCCTGCGACATCCATGTCGCAAAATTTGACATGATTTTTTTCCTGTGTGTCCTGTTCTGTCCTACCCCGTGGCATGGATGCCACGTAAAAACAGCACGACAGTTTAGGTTTTTCCTAAACTGTCAAAATAATTTTTTACACGGATGTAAAAAATTATGTATCATGTTAATCCTGTACACAGAATCAGCCCCACAATCAATCCCACTTTTTATTTTTTTCAGAAATCTTTTTTAAAAATAAAAAAAACTCCTTCAAAAAACCAATAAGTATGTAAGGAGGAAAAATGAAAGAAACTATTGAATTGTTAGACCCAAAATCAGACATTGTGTTTAAGGCGATTTTTAGCCAAGACAATGAACTCGCTCATGGAGCGAGGAACTCTCTTATTTCTAGTTTTATTGGAAAAAAAGTTGTACAATCTATTGTGATTGAGAATGAGCCAGCGCAAACAAACGTACATGCAAAAAAAGTGAGGCTCGATTTGCACTGCGTCCTCGATGACAAAAGCCAGATCATCGTCGAAATGCAATCGAAGCCGACGGCAGATGATATTGTCGCTCGGGTGCTTTATTATCTTTCTCGCTGCTTTGGAAATCAAAAAATTTCTGGATTTTACTACAAAGACTTAAAACCTGTGTATTTAATTGTAATAATGGATTTTACACATTTTGACTTTAAACAATATATTTCAAAGTTTGTCTTTGCAAATCTTGAAACCAAAACAGTCCTTTCAGAACTTTTACAAATTCACTTCCTTGAGTTGAAAAAAATCCGAAAAACAAGTAAAATGCAATTAGAAATGGATGCACTATTGCAGTGGTCGTATTTTTTTAAGAATAAAGGTACACATACTCTAGAAAAAACAACAGAGATAGACAAGGGGGTCATTATGGCTGAAACCTTATTGTCAAGAATTTCCCAAGACGAAATTCAAAGAATAAAAATCATGCGTGAAGAGCTGGCAGAAGTTGATTATTACTCAGGATTACGCGCTGCTGAAGAACAAGGACTTGCACGAGGTCGAAGCGAAGGACTAGAACAAGGCTTAGAGCAAGGAAGTCACAACGCTTTTATAAAGACCGCCCGTAGTATGAACGCCGAAGGTCTTTCTCCTGAGCAAATCAAACGATTTACAGGCCTCTCCGAAGGTGAATATTAATTTAAAACTCTCGCAAAACTGTTCGAGTAAACAGGATAGACATGATTCTTACGTTATTTCTAAGGTCCGTGTTAGAAAAACGTACCTGCGACATCCATGTCGCAAAATTTGACATGATTTTTTTCCTGTGTGTCCTGTTCTGTCCTACCCCGTGGCATGGATGCCACGTAAAAACAGCACGACAGTTTAGGTTTTTCCTAAACTGTCAAAATAATTTTTTACACGGATGTAAAAAATTATGTAGGATGCCACGGAAAAAGTAACGTACCTGTCCTCACTATTAGCTATTTATATAAACTGGGCTGCTCGCGCTCATTTTGCACGGACGCAAAAATATATGTATCATGTTGTGTCATGTTAATCCTGTACACACAATTAACCCCACAATCAATCCCACTTTTTTTTTATTTGAAAATAATTTTTTTAAATTAAAAAAAAACTCCTTCAAAGAACCAATAATATATTGAAGGAGTGAAAAAATGAAAAAGAAAGAAACGATTGAATTGCTAGACCCTAAGTCGGATGTAGTATTTAAAGCGATTTTTAGTCAAAATAATGAACTCGCTCATGGAGCGAGAAACTCTCTTATTTCTAGTTTTATAGGCCGTAAAGTGAAAGAGTCATACGTTTTTTCTAACATCCGTGTTAGAAAAAACTTCGACAGTTTCGGATCGAAACTGTCATGCTTAATCCCTGCGACATCCATGTCGCATTAAGCAAAGTTTTTCTGTTTCACAATAAATTTATATTTCTAAAATTTCAAGCGTCGCAAGGAAAGGTGGGGTTATAGGGGAGGAAAAACTTCGCGTCGCAAAAGATGGTTTTCCTCCCCTGTTCAAATGCAGTCAAGGCCGACAGTAGATGACATAAAAAATCGTGTTACGTATTATGGATCGCGTTCTCTTGGAAACCAAAAAGTCTCAGGTGGCTTTTACGCAAATCTAAAACCGGTGTATATTCTAATACTCAATGATTATGTTTTGTTCCCAAACGAACCCTATTTGGCGCATTTTAGCATTTTATCGAAAGAAACCGGAGTTCCGTTATGCGATTTACTACATTTTTATTTTTTACAATTGAAAAAAATCCCAAATACGTGTAAAATAAAAACAGATATGGATGCTTTATTGCAATGGTCTTATTTTTTCAAGAATAAATCCATTAATCAATTAGAAAAAATGACTGATGTGGACAAGGGGGTCCTTATGGCTGAAACCTTATTGTCAAGAATTTCCCAAGACGAAATCCAAAGAATTAAAATCCTACAAGAAGAAATGGCTGTAAATGATTATTACTCAGGAATAAATTTCGCTCGAAAACAAGGACTAGAGCAAGGGTTAGAACAAGGACTAGAACAAGGACTAGAACAAGGTAGAAACGAAGGACTAGAGCAAGGACTAGAAAAACTCAGGCAATCTGCCCGTAGTATGAAGGCCGAAGGACTTTCTCCTGAGCAAATCAAACGATTTACAGGCCTCTCCGAAGACGAGTACTAGTAAAAAAACCTCACGCAAAGAATTTTATTTGTATATATTTAATCCTTAGCGCCTTTTGCGCCTCTGCGAGCAAAATTAGTAAAAAAAGTTCTCCCCAAGCATAAAAAATAAAAAAAAGCCCCACCGTTTGGCGGGGCTTTTTAGAATCTTTAGGATTCTAACTGCAATCTAGATTAGAGAGCAATTTTGCAAGTAAGATTAATCGTACCGTTTTTGAATGTAGGATCAGTAGTTCC
>Ga0255342_1000468_pt1 | contig 68517 bp, 64 predicted proteins | sample wastewater_treat_3_FD_192416 | JGI IMG/M metagenome (GOLD analysis project Ga0255342, IMG submission 192416) | Wastewater microbial communities from Lulu Island WWTP, Vancouver, Canada - plant14 | ecosystem: Engineered > WWTP > Wastewater > Unclassified | place: Canada: Vancouver, British...
TGGGATGACCATTAACCCGGCAACAGGGCTTATCAGCTGGACTCCCACTGCGACAGGCTCATTTAACGTCACAGTGCGTGTCAGCAATAGCTTCGGGAGTGACACTCAGAGTTTTGTAATCGATGTGAGGAATCCTGCCACTACTGAGCTTGTGATTGATGATGGACAGCCGGGAACGATACCGGTCGGCAAATGGATTGAGTCTACGGGCCCTAATCCTTACGGAGGACGGTCCCTTTACAGCACAACACGATCTGACAACTACACGTTCGAGGCTGCCAGGAGCGGCTTGCAAGAGGTTTACCTGTGGTGGACCACATATTCTAATCGAAACACCAACGTGCCGATTCAGATATATGATGGCGCCGCATCGTCTACTGTATATGTGAACCAGAGATTGAACGGCGGCCAATGGAACTATCTGGGTACGTACAATTTTTCCGGAGTGGCCCGGGTGCAGATCATATCAACTGAGAGCACATTGACGACCTGCGCGGATGCCGTGCGATTTGTCCCTATCGGTAGTTCTGCTCCAACGATAACATCGGATCCCATAACTACCGGCAGTGTAGGGTTACCATACACGTACGATGTGCAAGCCTATGGCAGCCCCACTCTCCTCTATGAACTAACGAGCGCGCCGGGTGGGATGACCATTAACCCGGCAACAGGGCTTATCAGCTGGACTCCCACTGCGACAGGCTCATTTAACGTCACAGTGCGTGTCAGCAATAGCTTCGGGAGTGACACTCAGAGTTTTGTAATCGATGTGGAAATTACCACAGTGAGGTACACTACAGTTGCTATTCAAAACGAACAATTCTACATAAACGACCACCTCACATATGAGGGTCGCACATGGAATGGAAATATAATCGAAGGTCTGCTTTTTAATGCTCGTTTGGTTAATGGTATCTTCGATGATCTCAATCCTCAGACGGTAAATTTGTGGAAATACCCAGACACAGGCATATGGGATCCGAATAGAAATACCTCCGAATTTGTAAACGCGATGCAGGAATGGAGAAACCAAGGAATGCTGGCTTTCTCACTCAATATCCAGGGTGGAAGCCCTACGGGTTACGGCAGTGGAAATTGGCTTAATCCAGGATATTTTGCAGATGGGAATCTTCGAACCGACTATATGGATCGCCTGGAGAGCATCATCAACAAAGCTGACGAGCTCGGTATGGTGGTGATACTGGGCCTCTTTTATTTCGGACAGGATGAATATTTAACAAACGAAGCATCTGTCAAGAATGCATTATCGAACGTCATCAACTGGTTGATGGACAAAGGGTATCGCAATGTAATTATTGAAATTAATAATGAGTGTGATCATGGGCGTTATGATCATACTATTCTTACTGCGCCCAGAATTCACGAACTCATTGAGCTTGCGAAGTCTATAGAAAAGGATGGATTTCGTTTTCTGGTTGGCACCTCCTTTAACGGTGGCTCAATCCCCACAAATAATGTCGTAAAATCATCAGATTTCATTCTTATTCATGGGAATGGTGTGGATCATCCTGCGATGATAACAGAAATGATTCGCTTGACGCGAAATTTAACAGAATATAGACCGATGCCGATTTTAATCAATGAAGATGATCATTATGGTTTTGACGATGCTGAGAATAACCTTGTTGCTGCAATTCAGAGCTATGCCTCATGGGGTTATTTTGACTATCGTAGGGCTGGAGAACCATTTCAGGAAGGATTTCAGTCTTTGCCTGTAGATTGGTCTATCAGCTCAACTCGTAAGATGAATTTTTTTGAAAAGCTTTCTGAAATTACCGGCTTGGAAAGTTTTCCCCGATGATTTCGATATGAGTTTCTGCCAGTGATTCATTAATCTGCTGATCATATAGCAGTTATTTTAGGAATCGGAAATCTTCAACAAATTCCTTGATCAGCATGCATGCCATGCTATAAATAAAAATATACACAATTAAAGGCTCGAAAATCATGGGTCAAGATAAGGTTCTTTTTTTTGAAAAAGAAGCTATTTTACCGTATCTAAGTATCGTCATTCCGCTCTATAACGAAGAAGAATCTGTTGACAAGCTTGTGGCCAGACTTCTGGAAGTGGGATCCGGATTCAAGTTCGCTTATGAGATACTATTGATAGATGATGGATCAACAGATGGTACCTGGAAGTGTATTGAGCGCCTGAAAGAAAAAGTACCCCACCTAAAGGGGATCAAGCTCAGGCGCAATTGTGGCCAGACCGGTGCCATGGTCGCTGGATTTGACAACTCGCTCGGTCAAATCATAGTAGCCATGGACGGAGATCTCCAAAACGATCCTGCCGATATTCCCATACTACTCGATAAAATGAATGAGGGATATGATATTGTCAGCGGCTGGAGGAAAGATAGAAAGGACCACTGGTCTAGGGTGATTCCATCAAAAGTGGCGAACTGGATGATTTCTGCAGTTACCGGTGTTGAGTTGCATGATTACGGATGCTCATTAAAAGCATACCGCGCCGAATGCATAAAGCCGATATCAGCATATGGCGAAATGCACAGGTTTTTCCCTGTTCTTGCAAGCATGACCGGAGCATTGATTACAGAAATACCGGTAAGTCACTATGCGAGAAAATATGGCACATCCAAGTATGGTTTTAATCGAATATTTAAGGTATTGAGTGATATTCTGTCAATTATCCTTATCGTTAAGTTTTCAAGTAGACCTTTATTAGGTTTTTCAATCTGTTCTTTGCCCTTTTTCTTCCTCGCTGTTTTCTTTTCTGTTCTTTCCATTTTAGCGATTGGCCTGGACTGGACACATGGGAAAGCCTTATTTTTTACCATTGTTTCCGGGCTTTGCTTCCTTGGAATGTTTCATCTCATTGCCCTTGGAATTGTCTCTGAGATGGTGGTTAACGCAAGCGACCTGTCTCATACCAGATTGCCGCAAATGACCCGAAAGGTAATTTCTGTGTGTCTGGCTTCCAGTGACAGAGATGCGCTGTCACATCATAGCACGTTATGAGATATTCAATCGTATTTATAGTTGAAGAAGAAAATGGGGATTTTTTCCAATTCTTTGATACTATCTTAAAGCTTATCAAAGAAAAGACAGAAAATTTTGAGATGCTGGTTGTTGCAAATGGAACTGACCGCTTTATAATGGCTCAGTTGGCCTTGCTGAGGGGCCACACAGAAAAAGTGAAAGTGATCACTTTTCAGAGGAGGGTACCCTCGTCTATAGGTGTTAATGCTATACTGAATGAATGCAGTGGGAGAATAATCATGCTTCTGGGGGCTACTCAGGAGTTGGATACAGCCTCCTATGAAAGACTCATCTCCTCTATGACAGAAGAGGTTGACCTTGTTGTTCCTTACAGGAAATTGAGAAAAAGCTCTTTGTTTAATAGGCTCCATTCAAAGGCCCTCAATACTATAACAAGAGTCTTGCTGAGAAGTAAGCTGCACGATATAGGCTGTAATGTCAAATTGATACACCGTGAGGTCCTGGAAAGCTTAGAGCTTTACGGGAATATGGCCAGATATTTTTCGGCGCTTGTCTTGCACAAAGGATTTAGGGTTAGGGAGATTGAATGCGAAGAATCCGACAGAATCAGGAGGACAAAGTTATATAGCCCCAGAATCTACCTGACTCGCTTGACCGAGCTTTTGAATCTATTCTTCAGTACAAATTTCTCAAAGAAGCCTCTGAGATTTTTCAATCTGGTTGGTGCATGCATTATGCTTATCGGAATGATAGCCTTGCTGTATATTGCTGTACAGAAGGTATTATTTGGTGTGCCCATCGGAGCGAGGCCTTTGCTCATAGTGGGAATCATAAGCTTAGTCACGGGGTCTCAATTAGCAAGTTTTGGGCTTCTGGGCGAGGTCGTGTCTTTTGTGCACGGCAGATCACGTAAAGAGTACACTATTGAAAAAATCATCTGATCTCGAAATAGCACGGTAAATAAAGATATCTGAAGGTAATATGCGCATTCCTGTAATTGGAGTCGGTTATGTCGGTTTGGTATATACCAGATCCAGTTAAATGACGAAATACGCTGCAGCCAACTCCATGCTTGCAACAAGGATATCCTTCATGAACGAGATGGTGAATATCTATGATAGGCTCGGCGCTGATATCATGATGGCCATGAGGAGCCTGGGAAGTGATTTACGGATTGGCCCGAAATTCCTCTTGGCAAGAATCAGTATGAGGTCCTGGGAGGTGCTAACGACTTTGAGAACTCTTATGGGGTTACCATCAAAGACAATGCTCAGAAGGTGGTAACACTTTTACAGTCGAATTCTACAATAGTGTATGAAGACCTTCCCCGAGGATGATCCAAAAAAAAGATGCCCTGATATTGTAAAGGCAAAAAACTAGTCGATTGGACACCAGAGCCAGACCTTGACGCAGGACTTGAAATGACGATAGAGTATCTCAGGAATTGCTCATAAAAGGAGGTTTGGCTATGTTTGGTGTAATCAGCATAGTCACAATGAAAATCAAATCCCTAATACCTGCGACAATTTTCCTGCTACTTGCCAGTCTTTCTATTGTTTACGCCGGCCCAATCCGCATTATGCCCCTTGGGGATTCAATCACTCGGGGTTCCAGCGTTAGCATGCAGGACAATAACTACATAGTTGGATACCGGCAAAACCTGTACCTTGACCTCATTAATAGGGGTTATGATGTTGATTTTGTGGGGAGCATGAACTCGGGGAGCCTGGCACGACCAGTATTCGATATTAATCATGAAGGACACAGCGGATGGTGTGCTGATGGTTGTGTTAGTACAATGGGAGATATATTAGATAATGTATATAATTTTTTAACTAACAACCCCGCTAATATCATTTTGCTTCATATCGGAACAAATGATGTATCTGCTGGTCATGAAAATGCTGCGGAAGTTGGAGCTATTCTCGATGAGATCTACCGTTACAATCCGGATATCATTGTTGTCTTAGCTCAGATTATCAACAGAACTGACAGCAAAGCACTTCGGACAACGCAGTATAATAATGCTCTTGGTGTACTGGCAAAAAGCCGGGCGGAGTATGGTAACACGCTCTACCTGGTCGACATGGAACATGCTCTGAATTATTCGTCCGATATGGATGATGCACTCCACCCCAATGCGACCGGGTATGCCAAGATGGCAGATGTGTGGTTGACTGCACTTGAGCCTTTGTTATCACGGCAATTGTTAGTTCAAAAAACTGGCACCGGGGAAGGAACGATTACGAGCAGCCCTGCTGCCATCGATTGCGGAGACACCTGTGAAGCATCTCTCCCTTATGGCACCATAATCAGCCTCACGGCAACTGCAGATTATGGCAATGCTTTTTTAGGATGGACAGGCTGCGATTCTGTTGTGGGAAGGAAATGCACTGTAACCCTGGAAAGAGATCGAACCGTCACAGCCGCCTTTCGTCTTGTTGGAGACGTGAAACTTCTTTCTCCGAAAAGTGGCGAGACCATCCAAACGGGTTCAGTATATGCAATACAATGGGAAGCACCGCCTGATGCAACTACATTTAAGCTCTCAGCCTATCCAGGAGGAAAAATCGGCACTGTCAATCTTGTTCATGAAACCATGTGGGAAGTTCCAATCGTTAAAAAGAACAAAACCAAGTGTCGTATAAAGATTACTGCGTATGACGACCGTGGTAAGAAAATTGGTACTGCCAAAACAGATGATTTCTTTGCCATAGAAGGCGTAAGAATAACCTTTCCCAATACAGAGAAAGATACCTGTATGGGAGGAGAGGTCTGCACCATCACATGGACCAAGTCGGAAAATGTACTTGCAGATTCTGCAAGAATTTTTTATAAACTCAAAAATGGCGGTACATGGAAGAAAATTCCTGAGGCCGTTGATGCGGATGCCGGATTTTTTGCCTGGGTTGCGCCAATTGTCTCCAAACCTGAGACAAAATGTAAGGTCAAGATTGTCCTGAAAGATAGCAATGGCCGGACGATAGGCCTGGACAAGAGCGATGGTGGCTTTACGATTCAACCAGCACCATAGCCTCAGAAAGAGATCAAGGATGCCTGCAATATTGTCTTTATAGCCCCGTTATCGTCTGTGGTAGGAGAATAAACCTGGAACGTCAACTCAATCATTATCTGCGTTGGGCTTGTTCTCGTAAACACGGACATCGCGCTTTAATCGCTTTATCCCTATAATTAGCCTTCTCAGCATGTAGAAGATCGGATTTCTTTGCCATGTGACAACGTGGATGAGTACAATCCCATGCCATGTTCTCGTGATTTATCCCGGATAAAAATAGATTCAGTAATAGGCTTGCTGATCATAGGAGGTCAAAATGAAATATGAGGTTTCTGTTAGTCCTGACGGTGCAAAATACCAGTTGCCCCGACCAGAGGAATATAAAAATGAACTTGATAGGATAGGGCAGTTAGTCGACAAAGCCAGGAAGAAAAACCAGGAGATTGTGGTTGTTATGGGAGTCGGTTTTGTGGGTGCTGTGATGGCTGCCATCGTAGCAGATACAGTCGATGAATATGGAAAGCCGACAAAATTTGTCATTGGGATGCAGCGGCCAAGTGTGAGGAGTTTCTGGAAAATACCCATGCTCAACAAGGGCATTTCACCTGTAAAAGCTGAAGATCCTGAAGTAGAGCCTATGATCAGGCGTTGCGTGATTGACAAAAAAACGCTTGTTGCCACATATGTTTATGATGTACTGCAGTTCGCAGATGTTGTCATAATCGATGTTCAGCTTGACTATCACAAAAACGAATTGGGGAATGTCCGGAACGGTCAGGTGGAGATGACTGCTCTTGAGGAGTCCTTCGAAGTAATTGCAAAACACATCAAGCCAGATGCGCTTGTCCTGATTGAAACTACTGTTGCTCCTGGTACGACTGAACAGGTGGCGTTTCCAGTTATGAAAAAAATATTCCGCCAGAGAGGAATTGAACATGATCCACTGCTGGCCCACAGCTACGAACGCGTAATGCCCGGTAGGGAGTATGTTGCATCAATTCGAGACTTCTGGAGGGTGTGCAGCGGGGTAAATGAACAGGCAAAGGAAAGAGTTGTCAAGTTTTTAAATGAGGTTATCAACACCAGAAAATTTCCACTTACTGTGCTGGATAGGCCCATCGAATCAGAGACTGCGAAGATTGTAGAGAACAGTTACCGTGCAACAATCCTTGCCTTCATGGATGAATGGAGTACATTTGCTGAAAGAAATGGAGTAGACATTACCAAGGTTATCAAGGCTATTAAAGTGAGACCAACTCACAGTAACATGATCTTTCCCGGTACAGGAGTTGGCGGTTATTGCCTTCCCAAAGATGGGGGGCTTGGTGTGTGGGCCTATAAACACATTCTTGGTTTTGAAGATGATATTTTTAAGATTACACCGATAGCAATTGATATTAACGACACACGACCCCTTCACGCAGCCCAGATGGTACGTGATGCTTTGAGAAACATGAATGTCCCAATCGCAAATGCTGACGTGCTTGTATTGGGAGCATCTTATCGCGAAGATGTTGGTGACACACGCTACAGCGGCTCTGAGATTATGATTCGAAGACTTTCAGAAATGGGTGCAGAGATTCATGTTCACGATCCTTATGTCGATCAATGGTGGGAGTTTACAAACCAGGAAGAGTACCCCCAGGTTGGCAGAAGCGTATTTTTCCGAAACCAGAAGAAGCTCAAGGGCCTTGAAGTAAAAAAGGACTTAAAAAAGGTTCTGAAGGGTATCATGGCACTTGTTTTTGCTGTTCGACATAAAGCCTATCTCGATCTCGATCCTGATCATGTTATCAAGGATGTTGGTAGACCGATTGCTATCGTAGACTGTTTTGGTGTACTTGACGATGTGAAAATTAAGCGCTACCTTGAACTCGGATGTGAAGTCAAAGGCCTGGGAAGAGGCCATATAAGAAGAATCAAAGAATCAGTAAAGCGAACATGGGATGAAAGAGATTAATTCTAACTTGCAATCAAGTTGATAGTAATAGATACTTTTTCTTGAGCTTCATATCTCATGATGGAGATGAAGAATGTCGAGAAAGTGCAGAGATGTGAAATAAACTCCTCGTAATGACTGTGTAAAGATTTGTCAGGGACAGTACTTTAGATGTTAAAGAGATCTTTTCCAATCAACATTCTGCTTGATAATTTTAGCTGGGCAACCGCCAACAATTGTATTTTTTGGAACATTACCTGTCACAACAGATCTCGCAGCAACAATTGAGCCATCTTCTAAGGTTGCTCCTTTTAAAATCAGGCTTCCCTCGCCAACCCATACATGATTGCCTATTAATACATCCTTCGATTCGTTAATCCTGTGTCCCGTTGAGAGATCAACAATCGAATGAAAATCACTAGTCCAAACATGGATGCCAATAGAAAACATGCAGTCTTGACCAATGATTATTTTTCTATCTGATTCTACAACTTGTAGCGCGGCCCCTGCCACTACAGTGTCTTCTCCTAACGATATTAAGCAGTTGTCTCCTTCAAACCTAATATAACCACCCTTGTACCTTACCCCTGACTTGATGATTAGCCTATTATTGTTTCCACGGATAGATACGATTGCGTTTGTTAATAGTGATTTTTTCTCGGAATATATTAGATTATCATTACCGATTATGTCATATTTTACTTTGTAGAAAAGACCTAGATTATTTATCGTGTTTCTTAGTCCTGTGATCGGTTTTCTTCTTTTTTCTTTCAAAGATTTAATGAGGGTTTTAAGGAACTGAAACTCTTTAGTTTCCGATATATTGCTATATTTTATTATATTAAATATTTTCACGATGATATACTCTTTTATAAGTTTATTCTTCAATTCATGTTTTGAGGATTGCTCCAATCAATATTTCAGCTTGGAATTTTTTTAGTAGTTTAAGCCTCTTCAATAGCGAAGGCAAGAACGAAATACAAGCGATAATTAACGCCTGCTGGTATGTTATAACAATGGATGACAATGTTTAAGTTAATTGAACACACAACCGAAATACACTGTAGAAAAACCATGGATGAGTCTTGATGATAAAACCCTTTGAGAAACCAATTTATGTGACAAGGCCTTTTTTGCCGCCTCTGGAGGAATACGCCCGGGGACTTGAAGAAATCTGGGAGAATAAGTGGCTGACAAATAATGGGCCGATCCTTAAACGATTTACACAGGAATTACGCAACTTCTTTGAATCAGATAATCTCTCCATTTTTAATAATGGTACTCTGGCTCTCCAGATTGCTTTGCAGGGAATGGGAATCTCAGGAGAGGTCATTACCACCCCCTTCACGTTTGTAGCAACCACCCATGCCCTTTTTTGGAACAAAATCAGGCCTGTATTCGTCGATATTGAACCAGACTACTACACGATTGATCCTGACAAGGTTGAGGCAGCAATCACGCCATGGACAACGGCAATCCTGGCTGTTCACGTTTATGGCTATCCGTGTAAAGTCAACGCACTGGCTGATGTAGCAAGACGACATAACCTAAAGCTAATCTACGATGCTGCTCACGCCTTCGGTGTAAACATCGGGGCCAGGTCAATCGCCCACTTCGGCGACTTGAGCATGTTCAGCTTTCATGCAACGAAGTTGTTTCACACGTTGGAAGGAGGACTGTTAATTTTTAAGGAAGCTGGCTTAAAAGAAACATTCGACTATCTGAAGAACTTTGGCTTCAAAAACGAACTCGAGGTTGTTATGCCCGGTACAAACGCGAAGATGAACGAAATGCAGGCTCTCATGGGACTTCAAATCTTCAAGTATCTTGAAGAGATGATTCAAAAAAGGGCTAATATTAGCGAGATGTACAGACATTTCCTCGAAGACTTGCCGGGCATCCATCTAATACCGGTTTTGTCGCCTGACATCAGTTGGAATCATGGATACATGACAATAGAAGTAGATGAAAAAGAATTTGGCATGAGCCGCGATAAATTATATGAAGAACTAAAAAAATATAATATTTTTACCAGACGATATTTTTATCCATTGATCTGTGATTACGCATGTTACCGCAATATCGCCGTGAAAGATCCGTTGACTGTTGCTCGGCATGCTGCCAGTCGCATATTGACGTTACCGATTTACGACGGTCTCGAACTATCGACTGTGGAGACAATTTGCAAAATTATTCATAATCTCCAACAGAACGTGGTACTGCGGGTTGTGGGTAAATCTTAGAATGATTCTATACCTAACTTGTTATTAAGAACAAAATTTCCAAGAACGTTAACATCAATAAATGGTGGCTTGTTTGTACTGGGCCTGTCAGTTGTTCCTGAGAAAAAATTTCCGTCGCATGAGGTTGGTTCCTTTCCACCACCATATATTCCCACCTGTTCATCGGGATATTGAGAATGTTGCCCACTCGCATTGTGAGGAGAAACATCAATTGTCATGTGGGATCATGATCCTTCCGCGTGATCTAAGATACGAGCCTTCAGGTGTGGATAAAATAATAAAAGCACTCAAAATAACTGTGCAGCCATATGGGTGAAAGGTATATACACAATTTTTCAGCTTGAAGGTAGGTTATTATGACAGATTCTCTCGGTTATGCTAATCCCCGGTATGCTTTGTCTTTGAAAGAATTTGGCGAACCACGTGAATTAAAAAGATGTGGTGGATGGATACTTATAAGGCAAATCCCGGGAACCGGGCATAGAGATGCTACAGGGTGCTACCCATTGTTTTCTTGTAAAGATTGGGGACAACTCCATGAAGACTTGCGAGAACTTGAATCAGAGGTTGTATCGCTGGTCCTTGTCACAGATCCGTTTTGTGGCGTACAGTCAGCTTATCTTAAGAGGTGTTTTGACATCGTCAGGCCATTCAAAACCCATTACATAACGGATCTTTCCCGCCCTCTCGAAGATTTAGTTGACAAGAGACATCAACAGAAAGTACGCAAATCCCTTAAACAGATGGAAGTGGAAGTCTGTCTTGAGCCTGTAAAATATCTTGATGATTGGCTAAAACTATACAGCCATTTGATCCAAAGGCATAACATCAAAGGTATTGGGGCATTTTCACCAAAAAGCTTTGAAGCTCAATTGCAGTTGCCGGGAATGGTTATGGCAATCGGCAGGAAAGATGGTGAGGTTGTTGGGGCGGAACTCACTCTGGTAGATGGTGACAAAGCTTACGGTCACCTTGCGGCTTTCTCGCCGGCTGGATACGACGTAAAGGCATCATACGGGATAATCTGGATTATACTCAAATATCTTCAGGAGATAGGTGCTAGTTTTTATGATAACGGTGGTGGAGCAGGTATCAAAGAGAATGTAAATGATGGTTTGACACAATTCAAACGAGGCTGGGCAAATGACCAACGAATCGTTTACCTGTGTGGGCGTGTTTTTGACCGGCAACAATACGAATCTATCTGTCGGGATTACCAGGCCAGAGATGGTGACTACTTCCCTGCATACAGATCTCCTGGACTCGCCATCAGAGGCCCCATAAGAGATGGGCTTTCTGAGAAACCTCAAAGATAGGTCATAGAGGAGGAAAGTGGCAGTCAAACAAAAGTTGATCCAGCTTGAATTTCCCGAGGATTGGAAAGCAGCCTTGAGCGGTATTCAACACACGTTCGGCCATACATGGGAAAACTGCAATGCCATGAATTTAACAACTGGTTTACGAACATACTTGTATTCTTTTGAAAAAGATGGCATTCGCATTATTTGCCCCATTGCCGAGCGCGACTTTAACGGGTATGTCGATGTGGTAAAACCGTTCGGATTTTCTGGTTTTGCAGGAAACGGTGAATGTCCAGAATTTCCTGATTATTGGAGGAATTTTGTCCGTGAACAACGATATATATGCGGCTATCTTGGTTTGAACCCAATTTTCGACTACGGAAACTATTTTGATTCCAGTTCCATCTTTCAATATGAGACTATCTATTGTATGGATTTGACCCCCTCTTTAGATGAACTGTTCACTGGATTGAATTCTAATCGAAAGAGGCAGCTAAAACATTGGGATAATATCGTTTCAAACCTCACTCTTGATAAGGCTGCTCTTGGAAGTTTTTTCCAAAATCATTATTACGATTTTCTCCGAAGCAAAAATGCTGACCCCTTTTATTACTTTTCCAGCGAAACTTTGTCATTCCTTTTTAATTTAGACAACGTTTTGCTGGTCGGCATACGAAATGGGGAGAAGGTAGTGGCAGCATCGGTCTTCACGCACACTCCGTATGTCGGAGAATACCTGTTTGGCATCTCGCTCCCAGAGGGAAGAAAATACTCTGCAGCATTAATCTGGTATGGGATGCAACACCTGAAATCGTTAGATATTCCGATACTAAATCTGGGTGGTGGCGATGCTGGAACTGCAGATTTCAAGATACGATTTGGCGCAAAGGGGAGACCCTTGAAATGTATGAAAGAGATTTACGACAAAAAAACTTACGAGATGCTGTGTCGTGCAGTTGAAGCAGATCCAAATGATCTGAAGGGTTATTTTCCGGCCTATCGAAAAAAAGAGCTTGAATTGTTAAAGCAAAGTCTTCAAAATCCTGATCAGAAAAACATAAAGGAATACTAATACGGGCAAGAGGAGTGACATGAAGAAAAAAACAATCATATATGGAAACGGAGAGTTTGCTCATCATGTTCATCAGAACATCATCGATCAGGGAGAGCTGGAGATAAGCGCCTTCACAGCCGATAGAGCGTTCATTAAGGAACGAACCCTCCGTGGGCTGCCCGTGGTTGACTTTGAAGAAGTCGAAAAAACTTATCCCCCCGGCGAATTCAGCATGCTGGTGGTAATAGCATACTGGAGAATGCGAAATAGAGAAGTCATGTTTAACAAAGCAAAAGCTAAGGGCTACACGTTGGAGAATTTCATTGGCTCGGGCGTGTCGCTTCCCAGCGATGTCGTCATGGGCGAGAACAACATAATTAGCGAGGGTGTTATTTTTGGGTCTGCCGGACAACTGGGTGACAATAACATGATTCGATCGAATACTTACATCGGGCACAATTTCAAGATTCACAATCACTGTTATATTGCACCGGGATGTACAATTGGAGGAGGGAGTGAAATCAAGAGTTTAAGTTTTATAGGTATTGGCACTACAGTTGTCGACAGCATCACGATAGAGCAGGAGACACTGGTTGGCGCGGGCTCACTGGTGTTAAGAAACACAGAACCATGGTCGCAATATTTTGGTTCTCCGGCAAAGAAGGTGGGAGAGCATGCTGAGACAGGCATTACCTTCGGACAGCGCAATTGAGTCTTCTTAGACCATCATTATGATTGGAGAAAGATAAGGAGCACCATGGATCTGATTGTTAATTTCACACCCACCGGAATGATTCCATATAAAAAGATGACCCCTTGTGTTCCTGTAACTGTTAATGAAATAGTTGACGATGTATACAATGCCGTTGAAATTGGCATAACAATGGTTCACCTGCACGCACGTGATGAATGCAGTGAAGACCCGACGTACCGGGCAGAGGTCTATGGAAAGATTATTGAGGGCATTCGATCATTTTCCCAGGAACTGGTTATAGCTGTCTCTACAAGCGGCAGAACATTCCAGGAGTTTGAAAAGAGGGCTGAACCTCTGCAGCTGGAAGGCAATCTGAAGCCAGATATGGGAAGCCTAACACTTAGCTCCCTAAACTTCAACCAGATAGCAAGTTTGAATGCTCCAGACATGATCCAGACACTGGCTGGCGAGATGAAGTCACGAGGGATCCTTCCCGAGTTAGAAGCTTTTGACGCGGGAATGATTAATTATGCCAAATACCTTCAAAGAAAAGGTTTACTTGAACCGCCGCACTATTTCAACCTAATACTCGGCAATATTGCATGTGCTCAGGCCGATCTTCTTCATGCAGGAATCATGATTCGCGATCTTCCGGAAAATTCTCTTTGGAGTCTTGCCGGGATAGGAAACAGCCAGCTCATGATGAACGCACTCGCCATAGCAGCAGGGGGCGGGGTAAGGGTCGGATTGGAGGATAACATATGGTTTGATTCTAAAAGAACCCGTTTTGCTTCCAATTCTGATTTATTACGCCGCATACATAATCTCGCAGAAGCTAATGAGCGGAGGATAATGACTTCTGCAGAACTCAGGAAGCTGCTGAATCTTCAGGAAGGCTTCGGATATTACGGTAGGGTTTCGAGAGAAGATGGAAAGCCTCAGGCATAAAACAATCCATGGCCTCTGGTGGAGTTTTCTCCAGACAGTGGGGGTGCAGGGTACGCGCTTCATCATAGGGATTGTACTGGCCCGGTTATTGTTTCCTGAGCAGTTCGGCCTGATCGGGATGTTGACGATTTTCACTGCAGTAGCACAGGTATTCCTTGAAGGTGGCTTTGGTGCTGCCCTGATTCAAAAGCGTGATCCTACGCCAACTGACATATCTTCAATCTTTTATTTCAACATCGTAGTCGGTATATTCACGGCAGGTTTTTTATGCCTTGCCTCTCCCTGGATTGCAGCCTTCTACAGTCAGCCAATACTGGCACCACTTACCCGTGCCTTTTCCCTGACCATCGTGATTAATTCCTTCAGTCTTGTTCCAACTACGATTCTTGAAAAAGAGATCAATTTTAAGGCGCTGACCAAAGTGAGCCTGGTTTCAAGCGGACTATCCGGCATCATAGGTATTGTCATGGCAATAAGTGGATTCGGTGTGTGGAGCTTAGCTGTCCAGCAGATATCAGGAAGTTTCTTCCGTGTTGTGATTGTTTGGTTTTTGAACGACTGGAGGCCCACACTTGTCTTCAATTGGGCATCCTTAAAGCAGATGTTTGGTTTCGGCTCGCGCATGATGTTTTCAGGACTACTGAACCAGATCTTCAACAACATCTATCTCCCGGTGGTTGGAAAGTTCTATTCGGCGAGTGATCTCGGATTTTTCACCCGTGCCATAAGCCTGGAACAGCTTCCCTCACACACACTATCTGCAATGGTAGGAAAAGTTACATTCCCTGTGTTTGCCAGCATACAGGATGACCCAGTTCGGCTGAAAAGAGGTTTAAAAAAAGCTCTGACAACCCTCGTTTTGATTAATTTTCCTGTAATGATAGGTCTGGCAGCGGTTTCCCGTCCCTTGATACTTGTGTTTCTTACAGAAAAATGGGAGCAATCGGTTCCATACTTGCAGCTTCTCAGTCTTGCAGGGGCTACATATGCCCTGCACCTGATCAACCTGAATCTCCTGCAGGCTTTAGGTCGATCTGACCTGTTTCTTCGTCTTGAGATACTAAAAAAACTGCTAACTGTTATGAATATTGTTGTTACATACCGCTGGGGCATTTCCGCGATGATTTGTGGCGAAGTCATCCTTTCAATTGCAGCATATTATCTGAACAGCTACTATACAGGAATTCTTATAGGATACCCTATATGGGAGCAGGTGCGCGATATTTTCCCATACCTTGCGCTGTCAACTCTTATGGGGATATCAGTTCACGCTATCGGATTTTTACCTTTTCCAAGCAACTGGTGTTTGCTCATTACACAAATCATCCTGGGTGGTTTGTTATATGTTTCGCTATGTCGATTGTTCCGTCTGGAGGCATTCATGGAAATATGGCATATTGGTCGGAGCAAACTATCGTTTTATGGAGCAAAGATTTAATGAAAACGTTGAAAAGTTCGATCTAAGAATATTGGGATTTGATGCAGTGGAAGAACCTCTTGTCAGTGTAGACATGATCACGTATAACCACGCGCCACATATAGCAAGGGCGATCGAAGGCGTGGTCAAGCAAAAGACCAATTTTCCTTTCAAACTGGTTATTGGTGAGGATTGTTCTACGGATGGGACTCGTGAAATTGTTTTTGAATACAAGAAAAAGTACCCGGATATAATCCATGTTATTGCATCTGATCACAACCTGGGCGCTTCAGTCAACAGTCGCCAAGTTGCACAGGCATGTACTGGCAAGTATATTGCTTTTTGCGAAGGTGATGACTTTTGGCATAATGAAACAAAACTTCAAAAACAGGTGGATCACCTTGAATGCCACCCGGAGTGTGGTCTTGTTTATTCCGGTTTCGATGTTTTTCACCCACATTTGAACAAAACAATAAAAAATTTTATACAGTACAAAGGCTGGGTGATGCCGGAAAAACCCACCCTGGCAGATTTTGTTGAAGATAAAGGCATTCTTGGACGAGGAATTGCAACTTGTACAGTTGTCCTCCGACGAAGCCTTTACAATGAAGTGAAAACAGCGGATCCTTACTTGCATTTAAGTGGCCATTTTCTCATGGGTGACACCCAGCTTTGGGCTGAAATTTCTACAATGGCACAGCTGCATTATTTACCTGAATCCCTTGCGACGTATGTCATATCTAAAGAATCAGCGACGAGAAGTACGAATCCCAAGAAACTTCTTAAGTTTGGGATGTCACAAGCTGAAATGATGCTTTATCTTTGTACCAAGTACAATTTACCCCAACACCTCAGAAAAGCGCATGAAAGGTGGTTGTATGATGCGTCTTTAAGGCTCGCCTTTTATAAGCGGGATTTGGAATTAGCAAATGAAGTGCGCTTAAAGGCAAAAACGTTTTCATATGAGCAATGGATTCGTTATTTCGCTGTAAAATATTCAATAATTCATTATGGATACCGGGCTGCAGCTTTTTTTTGGGGGAAGTTAAGGCAAAAAAATAACCCTTGGTTGTAGATCAAAGTGAATAATCACTAAAAGCAAGCTTCTCAATCGTATTCTTGCCCTGCATTTGCCCCAATATAACCCAATTCATAGTACAACATGATCCGAAAATGAGAGCAAATGGCTGGGGATGGAGAGGTGAAAGAAGAAAGGTTAAAGGACGAAGGTCGAGGAATTATTTTGAATCCGTAAATCTCCTTTTTAAAATCCACTCAGATTCCACACTATTGTGCCTGCAGACGGTCAATCTTCTGCAGGCGTTTTTTTAAAAGCCTTTATTCGTGATGGTCTCACGGAAAAAACAGCCTATTCAGGCTATTCGTATAGAGTTGATCCTTTTTGGATGACCTTGAACCGTTTTTCCCCTATCATAAGGTAAGCAATTCGTTTTTCAGGGTCAGGATTTGGGTCAATAGAATAGGTTATAAAGCCTTTGCCAGCGTGAACCTCATCACCCTCCATAATTCTTAGCCAGCTCTGGTCGCTTTGTACTGACCACTCACACTGAGGCTGGGTTCTAACCCTGATCTTTTTCACACCCCCCGTTGCATTGAACACTCTTTTTTTCTTAAAAAGATTGTATGTACAGGTAGTTATGGCTACTTCATCTGAGAAATCACTCTCCTGTCCTGCCCCATTCAAAGCGGTTACTGCAAAATAATAATTTTGCCCTTTTTTGAGACCGCTTATCTTTTTTAACGTTTCACCTACAATCTCAACCATAAATCCATAATTTCTGCTTTCATTGCCGTAATAAAGCCGGTATCCCACAACATTCTCCACAGGTGAGTTTGGATCCCAGGCAAGTGTCACAGATGTACCATGAGCATAGTGGGCAGATACAGTAATGGCTGAAAAAATGAGGATAATAAAGAAGATGGTTTGAGTAGTTGAACGTTTGATCGGTTTATTGTTGGCTTTGCTGTGAAGCATATAAGCACCTCCTGAACACTTCTTTAGCCGGCGAATAGCCAGCACTGGAGGTGCTGTTTTCGCCTGGCAACCCTGCTGCCGTATCCTGCAGAAAGGACTTAGGCCAGTAGTTTTGCGTCCCAGTTTTTCAACTGGTTTGCCTTTGTCAAGCTATGGTCATTCATAACAGGTTTTTTTGTAGTAGGTTCCACAATGTTTTGCCTCTGTTCATTATGACCATGATATGGTTGTCGGTTTTTTTGAATTAAAAAAAATGACAAAGATCACAAAAGCATAATTGTTGATGAATAGACGATAAATCACAACCGCCCCCTGGTCTCTAGAATCCTTAATGCCAGGGGGCGGTTGTGTAATCAGTATCTACTGTTGGAGAGAGGCGTATTGGTCGGTGTATGATGGTGGCGGAATCGACGTATCATCGCCAGTATCATATGAATCAAATTGTTGCGCCTCTGATATGTCGCGATCCTGAATATCCTGCAAAACTGCTTGTTTTGCAATGGCTTTTTTAAAAGGATTCTGAATGAATTTTGCCTGAGATTCAAACCACACTCTTACGCGATGATTACGTTTGATATTGGCAAAGGTCAATGTATCGACAGCCTCAATTGGCTTACCATTCACAATAATCTTTTTAATATAATGTTCTGGCTCTGGGTTTATGTGGTAAACAAGCTGGCTTCCGTAACTGACGGTGATAGCCTGTTTACTTCGCTTGATTTTTGTCTTATTCTTGATCTTTTTATTTTTAATAGAGGCTAGCCCTTCTACTGATATTGAGCCATTTCCTATGGCGGTTGCAATTAATTTGAAATTTTTCTGTTCAAATGCTGCATTGATTTCGGCGTGCTGATTCATTATCAATGTACATTTTGACCTATTACTTTCACAATCACCTGAGAAGCCACCGAAATTGGAACCTTCTCCGGCAATAGCTTTTAGTGTTATTTTTGTTCCCGGGGCATAGACCGTTGCTAAAGGATTGGCAACAACGTGTCCAGAGCCAGTTCCGCTTGTGGTGATCGATAAAGTATAGCCTGGGACGAAAAGAGCATAAATTGTGTGATCACCAGTGACATTTCGAAATGTATATGAACTGACAGCTCCCACTGAGGACCCGTCAACCAAAACATCCGATATTGCATGGCTTGCATCAGGCGAAATTGTGAATGTTTGACTGCCTCCATTCGGTACCGAAATACTTTCTGATGGCGAAATCGTCCCTCCAGGCCCTGCTGATGCAGTGATTGTAAAACTATTAACTTTAAAAACCGCTGAAATAGTGTGGTTGGATGTGACATTACTAAAAATATACGAGCCGGTAGCTCCCTGAGAAACCCCATCCACTATAACATCTGCTATGGTGAAACCGTTATTTGGTGAAATCACGTATGACTGATTTGCCCCATGATTTACTGATTTGTTACCGGATGGGGAGATGCTTCCACCAGGTCCAGCAGAAGCGTTTATTGTGTAGGTTTTGACAGAAAAAACTGCTGCAATTGTGTGATCTTTAGTTACATTGCTAAACGTGTAAGAACTGGTTGCCTCTTGCGGGACGCCATCAATGGCGACATATGAAACCTGATAACCGGCATTAGGGGTCGCAGTAAAGGATTGATTTGCCCCCTTTGCTACAGTCACTGATCCTGAGGGTGTAATGATGCCTCCCTGACTGGCTGATGCTGTGATCGTATATGTCGTAGCGCCCGACTGTGCAACTGTGAATACCTTGCCTGCGAAAGTGGAACTTGCAGTCCGTGCGTCTGTATTGGTGTTGGCTGACACTGAATAGCTTATGACACCATTCCCTGTCCCGTTTTTGCCTGAAGTAATAGTCAACCAGGAAGCACCGCTTGAGGCTGTCCAGGTACATCCTGGCTGTGTGGTGACAGATACACTTCCGGTACCACCGGAAGCGCTGAAACTCGCATTCGTTTGGGAAATCGAATACGTGCACATATCTTTATTTACTTCATCAGAATACGTGCTTTCAATGGGCGGATTTGAATTATCATAGGCTGTAGCAGCAAAATAATAGGTTGACCCATTGGGAAGGTCAGTTATAGTAACCTGGGTTACGTTGCCAACATCGATGAACCAATCATAATTACGGCTTGCTTTGCCGTAATAGATTTTGTATCCAGCCACGTTAGGCTCATTGTTCATATCCCATGCAAGCGTTACCTGGCCGGCACTACCAATGTTTGGAGTGAGAAATATAGACAATGACGAGAGGGCGAGTATGAGGACTAATAAAGGACGAGTTATCATCTGCAACACCTCCTGCTGGATTCAATTGGCCTAGCGAAATCCAGCACTCAGAGATGCTGCCTTCGCCTGGCAACCCCGCTGCCATGTCCTGTCATCAAAGGATTTAGGTCGGTGGCTTTGCGTCCCACGCTTTCACGTGGTTTGCCTTTTTCAAGCAAATCGTTACTATGATATGATTAGTATGGCCGGTTGGGTGGACGAACTAAATGATGAAAATCACCGATAAAAACTGACGATAGAAATTCAGTCAGTACAGCATCAGGACGCATAAGATAAACCATACTTGGCGGAAAGTTCGCACATAAAAGGGGCTGCGTTGTATGACCGGATATGCCGGCAAACCAGAGCGAAAACCGATGAATTGTTATTGTCGCATTGACAATGCCGGGTCATATCGCATACATTATATGAACACGGAAGTGCCAGGGTCCTGGTGGGCCTCCTGGTCTTCAAAACCAGTGCGCCGGTGACGAGCTGGCGGGTGAGTTCGATTCTCATGCACTTCCGCCATCAGTAAAATCAGTCAGTTAAAATCTGAGTGTTCAATCATAAGCTGCAAGAATAATAATAGGCTGGTTATCGTAAAACATATTACCAGACTCCAGAACTAGAAATTCTAACATGAGAGAAAAACAGGGCTGCCTGGAATGGGCATCCGTCTCAAGCCACTGGTGTGGATATGAAACAATTCTTTTCCAGTTTCCGAAATGTTTGCCCCTGTCGGATCTACCTTCCATGGTATGTTATTTACAGTTGGCGGGGTATGCGTGAACGTGGGCTTCTTGCACCTGCCGGCATGAGAAAGAGAAGAGGAACAGCAACAAGAGGCATGATTCCAAAGGAAATAAACACAATCATAAATCCGGTAAAAGCATCGGGGCTCAGATGTAATACAAAGGTAATGAGAGAGATAGCGAGTGCACCGCCTATATTCCTGAACATATTCCTGAGGCCGACGATTGTACCCACTTTCTCAGGCATCAACTCTATGCACGCGTTATTGGCAGAGGGAAATACCATCCCTGCACTGATCCCATTGAGAAACATAATAATTGAGAATGTTCCGATGACTCCTCCAAGGGCGCCGCCAGCGCTGGTCAGGAGAAGGCCGGGTGTGAGCAGGATAATTCCAAGCCCCATAGTGATAAAACCTATTACCATTGGCCATCGATAGCCGAGTCTCCTGAGGAGGAAACTGGTTGCAGCAGAGGTGACAGTCATTGCCAGGGAGCGAGGGGTAAGAATCATGCCGCTCATTAAAGTGGAAAATTTATGAACAGATATAGCATAGAGAGGGATGAAAGAGAATAAACCCATAGAAGTCATCCCTACAATGAGATTTGATACATTTGCTGCCACAAAAGCCCTTGATTCAAGAAGTTTGGTGTCTATGATAGGCGCATGGGCTCGCTTTTCCTGTTTCAGAAAACAGATACCAAGAAAAAAGCTGATGAACACCAGTATCCCCGCAAGAATCATCGAGACGGCCGAGGGCCTTTCGCCGACGAGATTCAGTCCGAGGAGGAGCAACAAAAGAGAACTACTCATGAGCCCGATGCCTATAAAATCTACTCGGGGGCGGGTAATATTCTTGGATTTCTTAAGGAGCATCATAGTCAGGCAGATTAAGGCAGCACCTATGGGGACGTTGATGTAGAAAACATAGCGCCAGGAGTACTGACTCACAATCCAACCACCGAGATTTGGTCCAACAACAAAGCCAACCCCAAATATGCTTGACAGAAGACCGATTGCAGTTTCACGGCTCTCAGGAAAAAAATCGCTGGCTATGCCGGATGCTGTGGGAAGAAAACAAGCACCCCCAATTCCTTGAAAGAATCTGAAGGCTATCAGAGCATAGATAGAGCTCGCAAAGCCACAGGCAAGAGAGCTTCCTGTGAAGACAAGAAGGGAAAAAAGAAACACCTTCTTACGGCCGAAGCTGTCGCTCAGATTCCCTGCAAGGGGCATTGTCATGGTGACAGCAATAAAGTAAATCGAAATTGTCCATGCTGACAGAAGAACGCTTGCATGGAGTTCCTTGGTGAAGTTAGGGAAGGCCACGGAGATTACAGTGGCATCTATGGCGTACATTAGGATGCTGACGCCGGCAATAAAGAAAACCAGGTACTTGCGCATCAGGACGACACTTTCTGTTACAAGATGACGGGAGTCTACTAAATTGCCTGATAACCGTCAACAGAAATCAGGATCATAAAAGGGTAACCAGAAGTATAGCCTTTATCATAAATGATGCTTAAGATACATGCATCTTATATTAGAAGGACACTTCACGAGACAGTGTCCATTCACGGAAAAATGAAGGAGATAGGACGGTGAAACGAGTAGGAATGGCTGTTTTGGCTATGGCAATTTTTTTTGGTTTCTCCGGAATAGTGTGTGCCCAGGAAAAGAGCCCTGATGTGATCCGCAGATCATATAGCGTTTACAGTACAAACCTTTTCCAGGGAAAGCAGTTACTAAAACAGGGTGATTTTCTGTGGGCTCGAGCGCATTTTGCGAAAGCCCTGGAGAGTCAAAAGTGGCCTGAAGCCGTCGCATTTGCAGCAACGGCAAGCTACAAGATGAATGACATGAGGGCTGCGGAACACTATATAGCAGATGCGGAGAAAATGACTGGCAAGGGTGTCTTTGAGCTGCGGATTGCCGGCTACAAAGCATTAATTTATCTCAAGGAAGGCAGGCAGGATGAAGGATTAAAAGCCTTGCGGGAGTACGTAGCCCTGTATAACTACCTCGATCCGCTGATGAGTATCAGGGAGGTTGAAGCCATGGCAATAAAAGGAATGGTAAATCTAAGTATGCTGGAAGCGTTGTTGGATGAACAGATTATCTGGCGTGAGGATGAGATAGAGCAGTACGAGAAAACAGGGACAGGGTTTTATGGAAGATACGGTGGGCCATAAGAATCACAAAACAGGTATGGATACTATCAAGAATTGGAGCATCCTCCAAACCCATCCTCCAAAAACATCATAGGGATATACGAAAGACGAGGAGCGATCATATTCTGATGTTCTTCTGTCACACTGGAATATGGCTGACAGCGAACAAGGGCTGAAGCTTGCTGGTTTTTACAACAACTCTCTGTGTGGAATAACAGGGCATGCTTCATCGCGAAACATTGTATCTTTGGAGGGTTTACGTGACACACAGTCTCACTTGTACCGATGCAAACGGTGGAGGCGATGTTCAAGCGATTCACGTTCAGTGTTGCTCAAGTTCCTGGCTTCGTCCAAGAGCTTACGAACCATTTCCAGAGCTTTTCCGAAATTGCGGGTATGATGCTCGTAGAATTTGGCCAGTTCTTCTACCGCAAAAACATCGTGGGGATTTATTGCCACAATTTCCTGCCAGAGTGCTATGGCATCTTTCCATCGGCGGGCTTTCTTGTACATAAGAGAGAGTGATCGCCGTGCGCCTATTGCCACGTCTAGACGATTGGACCCGAGTAAGGATTCGAGCATCTTCTGTGCCTTTTCAGGGTTACCCCGTTCGTAGAGGAGTGTGGCCATTTTGAGGAAATCGATGTGTTGTCCCTGTCCTGTCTCCTGACAGGTCTCTGTAAGGTCTGCGAGGTGTTTCAGGAGTGATGCCATAGATATGATGTCCATTCTGTTGTGTGTGAAAACATCCTCAAGTAATTTTCCATCGCGCACTCGGAGCCAGTCAAAATAGCGCTGGGGTATCTCGAAGCCGGGCACATCTCCATTTCGCCACACCCCGAGTATATTCGTTTCTATGGTTGAAAGACGGACGTTTTCTAGGCGGTGGGCAAAGACTCTCCTGCTTGGATGGAGAAGATCAATGTGAGGTTTCGCTGTCAGTGTGTCTTGAAAACGATTCAGGATGAACCGTGTTGCCAGCAGGTTCAGATCATAAGCTCTGCCGTTAAAGGTGACAAGGAATTGCTTGTCCGATGCAATGTCGCTCAGATAGCGCAGCATGGCCTTCTCCTCAGAGAAATCCCGTGCAAAGAGCTGGCAGGTGATAAACGAACCTGCATCGAACCACCCAAGCCCGATGAGGAAGGGAAAGGTGCCGGTGCCTCCTGCGAGGCCCGTGGTCTCAGTATCGAGGAACAAGCCGTCTTCTAATGCCAGGTCTATGGTCATGGGCGGGTAGGAGAGAAAGGATGTTGCCTCCATATTCAGGCATGCAAAGTCAGAGATATGTACATGCCCGTGACTATCATTTCCTTTCAGGCTGTTGCGGGATACGAAAAGATTACCATGTTGAGTCCGGATCTCCTCGCCGGCAACAACATGCTCCAGCGGTATTGCCTTTTGCCATGCCTCCGCAAAACGTGGCCGGGCAATGCGCTCTCGCCGGCTCATGATCTCGTCTATTTTTCTGCGAAGTTCGCCGATTGTCTTTTGCGGGGAGTCAGCCTGGTTGGGTATGGCAGGTTCGCCGGTTAATCGGCCCAGGCGGTCTCTGAGGCTCATGGCGTATCCATAAGATCGAGAATCTTAAGTGCTGCACTCTTGGCTGAAGGCCCAACCTCCATCAGGGGCCCCACGCACATGGGGCAGCCATGTTCGCACGGGCACGAGGTAATGACAGACCGTACCGCCCGTACAAGCTCGTTGTGCCTTTCGAACAAATTTTCTGAGAATCCGATCCCGCCAGGATAGGCATCAAAGATAAAGACAGTAGGGTCATAGGCGTTTTCCATGACATTCACAGGTTTGCTGGGGCTCGTAGTTATCATCCTCCGGTTATCACCGCGACGGACATACCATTCACCGCTCTTGTCACCAATACACCAATCGACATCACGTATATCCGACATGACGAGCATGGCGGCAATGTGGTGGAGGCAGTAAGTAAGACCGGCAAGGCCATCAAGGATGTCCAGGCGGCTGAGTTGCAACGAATAAAGGAGGTCCCAGGGGATGGTGAACCAGTAGCTGGTTGTGTGCATCTCTCGTTCAGGCAGATCTACATCGCCGTAGCCCACGTTCTCGGAAGTGTAGAACTTGATCTTCTTGTAGCCCACAACCTTGCGCGTTACCTGGACCTCGCCGTGCTGGACAATGAGCCTGCCTTTCATCTTTGTGTCGAAGTCGTCCATAACGCGGACACCGGTATAGGTCATGGCATCGGTGTAGTAATCGACGTCCACCTTCTTAACATACGCCTTCTTGCGCTCCAGATCGAGTTTGTCCACATGGTACTGTTGCGACTCTACCATGTAGATCGCACTGTCGTGGACTGCTGTGAAAGCGCTGTCCCAGTCCACTTCTGCTATGACTTTGTGGTTTCCTGTATCGGTGGTGTCAATCACCACAATGTTTTCAGGATTGACCGTTCGCAGGCTCACCTCGTCAGCAGGGTAGCTCTCTGCAGACCAGTGCCAGCGCTGGTCTACCCGGTGGATCACTCCTTTTTCCTCCAAATAGGTGAGCAACTCCACAAGATCTTCCTTGCCAAATTTTTCACCTTCTTCAAAGGGAAGCTCAAATGCCGCACTCTTGATGTGGTGGAGTAGAATCAGCAGATTATCGGGGTTCACCCGGCAGTGCTCAGGAGAGCGGGAAAAGAAATAGTCAGGGTTTTCCACAATGAACTGATCCATGGGATTGCTCTTAGCGATCAGGATGGCAAGGCTGCTGCCTGTTCTGCGTCCTGCTCTGCCTGCCTGCTGCCAGGCACTGGCAATGGTTCCCGGATAACCCACCATGATGCATGCCTCCAGGTCGCCGATGTCGATGCCCAGTTCGAGGGCATTCGTACTTACCACCCCCATGATGCTGCGTTCACGGAGACCCTTTTCGATCTGCCGCCTGAGGTTGGGAAGGTAGCCACCGCGGTAACCGGTCACATAGTGGTCATCTTTGGGGATTTTGCTTTTGAACGTATCCTTGAGGTACTTGGTGAGCACCTCCACATTAAGCCTGCTTGTGGTGAAGGCAATGGTCTGTATCCTGTTATCTATGAGGTTGCTCGCTATGGTACGTGCAGGGGTTAGAGCTGACTGGCGTATGCCCAGTTCCCTGTTCACGATAGGCGGGTTATAGAGGATAAAGGTCTTGGCAGATCTAGGGGCGCCGCTTTGATCGATGAGAACAACTTCTTTCTCCAGGAGGTCTTCCGCATGTTCCCTCGGGTTTGCCACGGTTGCGGAACAGCAGATGAAAACGGGGTCCTGTCCGTAGAAGCGGCAGATTCTTTTGAGACGCCGAAACACATTGGTCACGTGACTGCCAAAAACACCCCGGTAGATGTGGAGTTCGTCCACGACCACATACTTTAGATTGGAAAAGAGTTTCTGCCACTTGGTGTGATGAGGGAGAATGCCGGCATGCAGCATGTCCGGGTTGGTGACCACCACGTTGCCCTGTTTGCGAATGGCCTGCCTCGCATCGTCTGGTGTGTCGCCGTCGTAAGTAAAGGTTTTGATGTTTGCTTTGAGTTCCCTGATGAGGCCGTGAATCTCTGTCATCTGGTCATTAGCCAGTGCCTTTGTGGGGAAGAGGTATATAGCTCTGGTCTCAGGCTCTTCAAGGATCTTTTGGAGTACAGGGATGTTGTAACACAGGGTCTTTCCGCTGGCTGTAGGGGTGACGAGGACAACGTCCCTGCCCTGATGAACAAGCTCAATGGCCTGTGCCTGGTGGCTGTACAGTTTACCGATGCCCTGCCCGGTGAGTATCTTTTGCAACAGAGGGTTCACCCAGTGGGGGTATGGGGCATAACTGCCCTGCAATGCGGGGATATGCCTGATGGCTGTTGCATTTTCCCGGAAACGCCTGTCCTTTTCAGCGCGGGTCAGCCACTCTGTTAAGCTTATGTGGGGCATGTCCCTGCCTCGTCGCCTTGTAAGGTGAGTTGCTCCTTCTGCTCAGGGGTCAGGCGAAGACTGTCTATCGCGTGCTCGGTTATGAAGTCTATCAGTTTTTCTTCAGTGTCCAGATTTTGATTGAGACTCACTGTCCTCAGAATGCTATCGCACGGGGGAATGTCCCTGGTTTTTTGTCTTACACCCGGATCGTCACTCCGGGAGAGGGCTTGCCGTATTGTTTCTCGAACTGACTCACATATGGCAACCTGCCTCACGTAGCTAATCATTGCAAAACACCTCCCCATAAAAAACTATGACCATTCATGCAGATGTGCTAATGGTTCTGTTGTGCCAATATGGATATGCCACATTGATACATACTATACTCCAACTGGCGAGTGAATGGCAATCTACACACTCACTCGCATTCTTTTGGCTGTTTTTGAAACAGGTCCGGTATGAAAGCCCAACAGAGCAGAGAGGTTCCAGGGAAAGAGTTTTATTGACTTCTTTCTCATTTCGTGTGATAAGGTGTCATACAGAAAGCTTTTGAGCTTCAATTCAACAGGAGGGGTGCTTACGCATGGCAAAAGGAAAAGTGAAGTGGTTCAACGAGTCGAAGGGGTTTGGGTTCATTGCCCAGGAGGATGGAAAAGATGTGTTTGTTCATTTTACAGCGATTCAAGGGGAGGGGTTCAAGACTTTGTCAGAGGGCGACGAGGTTGAATTTGATGTTGAAAAGGGTCAGAAGGGACCAAACGCGGTAAATGTAAAGAAAGTGAAAGCCTAAAAAGGCAGGGCAGGGAAGGGCAGGGACATCGGTTAGTCCCTTTTTATGATGAATACCAGCGGAAAGCTGATCACACCTCCTGTGACAAACAATGGGTAGTGACAGGTTTTGCCCTTACTTCTGATGGGCTTTGTATACCCTGCATGCAATGCCCCTCAAGTTCGGTGACCCCATCTCAGCGCCCCACGGTTGAGAATCGTCTGTCAGGATATTCACGTTTGCCTCCTCCCAACCGTACATAACTTCAGGGCCCCGTTCGGGAAACCACCATCCATAGTCCACACCCACTACCCGTGAGTCTATATCTTCTGTTATCCTGGCCTTTTGTGTTATCCTGCCCTGTTTCGTTTCGATATAGACTGTATCCCCCTGCGTGATGCCAAGTGCAGTAGCTGTGTCAGGGTGGATCCAGACTTCTGGCTCATGATGGCGTTTTCTGAGTGATTCAATCTGTCTTTGACTGGAGTGTCTGAATTCTTCGACTTTCCATGAGGTTAAAACGAGAGGATATTCCCTGGCAATTTCAGGTGAACTCAAGGGTGTATCCGGAATTTCCCGGTATATAGGTATGGGATCAAACCCCCAGTCTTTCAAGCGCCGGGAATAAAGCTCCACTTTTCCTGAAGGTGTGGGAAAACCGTCCTTCTCGTGCCTGCGGTATTCTTTTTTTCCCACCAGTGTACCAATCTTTTTGAATTCGTCAAATGTTATACCTGCAGGTTTTAAAATGAAATCAAGGCATTCTTTTTCGGTTTCCCAGAAATATTCACCAATACCTAATTTCCGGGCAAGAGCTGTTATAATCTCAGAATCAGAGCGGCACTCACCGACCTGCGCTACTTTTTGTTGTACCTGGGCGAGAGGGTAGTAGGGTGGCGCTATAATGTTGTTTATTTCGAGAAAACTGCCCACAGGAAGAACGATATCAGACATGGCGGCTGTAGGTGTCATGAACATGTCGATTGTTGCAGAGAAGCCAATCTTCTGTAAGGCCTTATAGACATGACGAGCATTTGAATAGGTCTGAAGCATATTGCATTCAAAAATCAATGCGCTATGCAGCGGATATGGTTCCCCTTTGAGGATAGCCTTTACTATACTCTGAGGGAGTGCATAAAAAACCGATGGAAGAAATCCATCAGAAGCATTGAGTCGCCTGCTGCGAACATCCGGCAAAAGCTTGTCTCTTAAGTCGAATTCAGGTGATCCCATGGGTACAATTGCCGGTTGGGAGCACGCAAGTTCTCCGCCCGGAACACCAATGTTACCGGTAATTGCGCGAAGAATTGCCAGAGCACGTGCAGTCTGAAAATTGTTGCTTGTATGGTCGATTGCATTCCCTGCCTGTATAATTGCTGGTCTGGCTGTTGCGTAGAGTCGGGCAGCTTCTCTGATGAGGTTCGCTGGTATCCATGTTACTTTTTCCACTATCTCCGGAGTATACTGGGCGATATGCTCTTTAAGTTGGTCGAAGCCAACCGTCCATTTGCCAACGAAAACCCGGTCGTAAAGGCCCTCCGTAATAATCACATGGATTAAGCCAAGCGCCAGAGCCAGATCCGAACCTGGGCGAACTTGCAGCCAGATATCTGCTTTCCGTGAGAGGTCGAACTTACGGGGATCGACAACAATCAACTTTGACCCGCGCTGCAGGGCTTTCAATGTGTCCATTCCCTCTCCAAGGCGGGTTTCAGAAAGATTTGCTCCCCATACCATCATGCAGGAAGGCGGATAACCATAATCGGGCACTGGATTGAAGCCATTTGTCAGCAAGCTTCCGTTGACTCTGGGTATGAAGCAGACAGGTGCCATCGAGGCAATATTCGGTGTCCCGAAGACATTGGCAAAACGACCAATATACCCGCCCTCATAGCCTCCTCGGAATGATCCTCTGATGAAAACCACACTTTCAGGGCCATATGTTTCCTTTGTCTTCTTCAGCGCTTCTGCGATCTCATTAAGGGCTTCATCCCACGAAATACGATCCCATCTTCCATTGCCGCGTTCTCCAGAACGGCGCAGTGGATATTTGAGCCGGGCAGGGTGATAAAGGTGCTCAAGAGCGGTCTGTCCCTTCAGGCAAAGCCTACCATGATTGAAGGGGCTTTCAGGATCACCCTCTACCCTAACAATTTCACCATTCTGTATATGGACGAGAATTCCACACCCAGCCTGGCATAAAACGCAAGCACTTTTTAGAATTTCTACATCGTTCATGTTACCTCTTTGTATGTCCTGTCGGGCACAGGTATGATTCTGCTCGATTCATATCATGAGGGCTTCCTTGGCTTTTCTGGATTCAATGTTGAACAGCACTGCATGAAGCGGGTTCTCATGCTTTTCATTCATCGTCAGGAGTCATTTTTTGTCCTTCGTATACTAATATTATTATAGTGGTAGTCTAATATTTTAAAGAGAAATAATAAAGTATTCCGCCAGCACAACGCCAGAAATTGTGAGGTTGAGAGAATATTAGAGTCTGGAGAACAAAATATTAGGATTGACATTCACGGTCTATCACTATTTTGGTATAATGTTTATTATGAAAAAAACAACCCTTCTTTTTGCAGCAATTATACTGTTTTCTACTGTGTTAAAATTACACGGGGCGGAATGGGTATCTATAGGCAAGGACAGGTTGGGTAATGAATTATTCTATGACCATGAAGTTATAATTGAGCGCTCAAAAGATATAATGGAAGTACAGATGAAGGGGATATATTCTGATGCAGGGAGAAGGGAGAGAATACAAGACAGAAACAGGGCAAAATCAACTGTTGAAAGGTATGAAACATTGAGCTACTCCCTGGAATTGCAGCAAATAAATTGCGTGAAGAGAGAGTTTCGGGTAATGGCTTATACTGACTACTCCTCTGATGGTGGGGTACTTTACAAATTTATCGCAGAACAACAAGCAATGAAAGGATGGGAGCCCATAGCCCCAGACTCAATGGGGGAAAGGATGTACAAAGCTGTCTGCCGGCCATCATCAGGGAAAAAGAACTGAATAGGAAAATCACATAAGCCTCTTTTCAAAAACCATATAGATAGAATAGGCAGACAGCCCATTGACATACCCTGGTGCGTGCCATGCTGCGGTTAAGATTATTTTTTCACAAATTCTGCTGAAATCCTATGGTTCTTCGTCACATTGTCAAAACGATAATAGGTAACAGCACCCTTTGATACACCATTAACCAAAACTCTTGATACCCTATAGCCGGTATTCGGACGAATCGAAAAGTACTTCCCGTACCCATAGGGCACAGAAACGGATCCTGATGGAGAGATTGTCCCACCTTTCCCTGCTGATGCAGTGATGGTAAATGTTTTGAGGGTAAATTTTGCATTAATGGTATGATTTGCAGAAATGCCGGTAAATGTGTAGGAGCTTATTGGACCTTTCCAGCTTCCATCTACGTAAACAGTGTATATATCATAGTTTTGGCTGGGTGAGATGGTAAAAGACTTGCTTGCACCACGAGATACTGCAACTGCGCCGGATGGTGAGATTGTACCACCGGTTTCTGCTGAAGCAGTAATGGTATAGGTTGAAGATGATACTGGCACGCTGCTTACAAAGCTTGCTGCAATTGTATGATTTGCTGCTATATTGTGAAACGTGTAGGAGGTAATTGCACCTACCGGTGTGCCGTCAACCACAACACTCGATATTGCATATCCGGGGCCGGGGGTAATGAAGAAGGTCTGGCTTGTTCCTGCTGACTTATTCACAGTGCCTGGCGGTGAGATAGTACCTCCTGTTCCCGCCGATGCTGTGATGTTATAGTAGGTTGAGCCTGTGCCAGCTTGGTTTATTGTGAACAGCTTGCCTGCAATAGTAGATGTAGCAGTTCTTGCAGTGGCACCGGTATTGGCAGATACAGAATAGGATGCTGTACCATTACCGGTACCCTGGTTTCCCGATGTGATGGTAACCCAAGGCGCTCCGCTGCTAGCTACCCAGGGGCAACCGGCCTGGGTGGTGACCTGGACTGTCCCTGTTGCCCCTTGCTGTGTAACAGATGCTGAAGGTGGTGAGATGGAATAAGAGCAGGTCCTATGGTTTACCTCCACCGAATATGCGCTTTCAACGTTTGACGTGCTGTATGCTGTTGCAGCAAAATAATATATGTTTCCATCTGTGAGTCCAGTTACCGTATACGTATTGACCTTCCCCACGTCAATAAACATGGTATAATTTCTGGAGGCGTTTCCATAATAGATTCTGTATCCTGCAAGGTCACTCTCAGTGTTGGAATCCCAGGCGAGAGTGACCTGGGCCGCCATTATCGGCACTGCAAAAAGAAGAACAACTAATCCTGCTGTGAAAAACAGAAAAGAAAATCTAACACATATCTGAAAGACTGCATTGGCTCTATACCGTTTTTCTGAAATACCTGTTCGCCGCAAACTGATCATATCTGGTCTTGCCATTGAATAAAATCCTTTCTCGTATCGTTTGTTTTAAATTAGCAAGTACCATACCTGGGAGGAAATCTGTTGTAATTAATTGATATTAAAGATATATATTGTCATTACTGTCATTTGTGGTGATGATAAACGAATTGCCAAACATTCGTTCTTAATGGCAGGAATGAAGTTTTTTTCATACAGTTTTTAACGCACCCCTCCTTTTCTGTTGCTCCTGGTATCGCCAGATCCTGTGTAGAGAATGGTTCTGTCATCTTTACTGTATTGAACATCGAGCACAAAGGGGCTCTCCATCAAGGGCTCATATATGCTATTTGAAAATGGCTGCTCCATCCAAAATGTAACGCCAGCCCGATTTTCATTACAAACTCTGGCCAAAAGAGGCTGACCAAGGAAGTGTATCCCAAATAAGCAATAAGGGAACAGTGTCTGGTTTTCTGTACACAAACCATTGAAAAGAAGGGAAACCTGGCCTTGTTAATAAAGCCCCGAAACTACCACGCACATTGGGTGAAAGAAGGAGACCCCGACAGCTTTACTGGCAGATGGGAGATGTGAATCCAAGGAATATGTTCCCCGGCTAAATTAAGTGAATGCAGTGACCGGGACAGCATGAGCGTCTTTTCGGTGAATACCCGACCCATATGCCCATCCTGTATGGAGTTAAGATTCAGAATCTGATCTTGTTGATACTCTTCGTTGCCTTACGCAGCTTTTTCGGTAGTTTTCTGGGGTTGCCTGTTTTCGGGCGTCGGAAGCCACTATCATCGTCTTTTTCGTCCAATTCCTCTTTGCCGCTCTTCATGCTCTGTTCCATGGCAACTGGGGTCATGAAGGGCACACCAGCCTTCTTCGCTTCGTCGATAATGGCGCGATCCGAGGTCGCTATGATCTGGCCCGAGCGCCGCTCCCTGATCCAACCGATGATCACATCATCAGCAGTCTCACCTTCCCCTGCATAGACAACGTTAATACCCTTGTAACTCTCCCGTTGCCTGTCGAGGTTATAGCCTCCGCGGGCATCAAAAACCACAGTGATACGGACACTTCGATCTCTTTTATATCGATATAGTTTCTCAAGAAGTTCCCGTCTGAGCATGTCCAGGTTTGAGCTTCTATCAATTGGTCCGCTCCGTATCCTGTATATGTAATTGTATCCGTCTATTATTAGGTGAAGCATGCGTGAATCTCGATTTTAGCTATTAGCTGTGAGCTAAAAGCTGTACACTAATCGCTAACGGCTGAATTCTTATAAGACTCCCTTAAAATCCTGTCGAGAATCCCGTTGATGAAATCTCTGGATTCCTCATTCCCGTACTTTTTGCCCAGTTCTATGGCCTCATCTATTGCAACCTTGGGCGGCACATCCGGAGTATAGAGCATTTCAAAGACAGCCAGTCTCAGGATGCTCCTGTCAACGTATGTTGTCCTCGCAAGCTTCCAGTGCTCGCTCGCATTCTCGATACTTTTGTCAATAGCTGCCTGTTCCTGCCTGACTCCAGATAAGAGTAGCCGGGTATAATCTAATATATCTTGCTGGTAAGGAAAGGATTCACAGTATCGGACCAGAGCAAGTTCCGGATCCTCGCCTGCGGTCTCCACCTGGTAGAGCATCCGCAGGGCTAGCTCTCTTGCTTTCCGTCTCCGCACAAGGCTTTGTCCTTTAAAAGATTTGCCATTTCAATGGCTGCCATTGCAGCGTCATAACCTTTATTGCCTGATTTGGTTCCTGCACGTTCAATTGCCTGTTCAACATTTTCGCTGGTGATCACTCCAAAGGTAATTGGTTTCTCATGATCAAGTGAGGCAAGTGCAATGCCCTTCGCAACTTCGGATGCCACATAGTGAAAATGAGGAGTTGCACCCTTAATAACAGCACCAAGACAGATAACAGCATCCACATCTTTTTTCTTTGCAACAAGTTTTGCAACAAGTGGTATCTCATAAGCACCGGGAACCTTATAAATATCAACCTGCTTATCTTCTGCTCCATGCCGCTTGAGTGCATCGAGAGCACCATCCACAAGCCTATCAGAGATAAAGCTGTTAAACCTGCTCACGACAATTGCGAACTTGAAACCTTTTGCACTGAGCTTGCCCTCATGTATCATATTTGCTCCTTATATGTTGTTAAGAATATGGCCAAGTTTTTCCTGTTTGGTTTTTAAATAGGTTATGTTCTCTTTTGTGGGCTCCATCTCCAGAGATACCCTCTCAACGACTGTAAGCCCATATCCCTCGAGCCCTCTTATTTTTCTCGGATTGTTTGTTAGGAGCTTCATTTTTCGGACGCCAAGGTCTCGAAGGATCTGTGCTCCAACCCCATAGTCACGGAGATCAGGTGCAAATCCAAGGGCAATGTTCGCCTCCACAGTATCGTGACCCTGATCCTGCAGGCAATAAGCTTTGAGTTTATTGACAAGCCCGATACCCCTGCCTTCCTGCCTCATATAGAGGAAAACACCTTTGCCCTCCTTCTCGATCATCTTCAGCGCCGCGTGCATCTGTTCCCCACAGTCACATCTCATAGAGCCCAGAACATCTCCGGTAAAACATTCAGAGTGGACCCTCACAAGCACAACATCATCTGGCTTTATATCACCCTTCACAAGGGCCAGATGTTCTTGTCTGTCCATATCATTCTCATAAGCAATTAAATTGAATTCACCACCATACCGTGTAGGTATCTTGGTCTCTGCTGCCCTTGTTACAAGATGCTCATTCGCCATTCTGTACTGAATGAGATCTGCAACAGTTCCGATTTTGAGCCCATGCTGCTTTGCAAATACCTCAAGCTGGGGAAGTCTTGCCATGGTGCCGTCTTCGTTCATGACCTCGCAGATAACCCCAGCAGGCTTTAAACCGGCAAGTCTTGCAAGGTCAACAGATGCCTCGGTGTGTCCGACTCTCCGCAAAACACCACCCTTTCTCGCTATAAGGGGAAAGATGTGTCCTGGCCGTGCAAGGTCATCTTCTGTTGAATTATCATCGATCGCTACCTGAACCGTTCTTGCCCTGTCATGGGCAGAAATGCCTGTTGTAACACCTTTCTTTGCTTCGATGGAAATGGTAAAAGCTGTATTATGCTTCGATGTGTTCTCCCGCACCATGAGGGGAAGGTTTAATGCCTTAGCTTTTTCGTCGGTTAATGAGAGGCAGATAAGTCCGCAGGCATACCGCGCCATGAAGGTGATGGCTTCAGGGGTAACTTTTTCAGCAGCAATCACTACATCCCCTTCATTCTCTCTATCTTCATCATCAGTCATGATCACCATTTTACCTTCGGCGATATCACTGATGATGTCCTCTATCTTCGAAATTGCCATGATTACTCCCCTTTTACATATCCATGTCTGTAAAGGAAGTCGAGATCAACTCCCTTGTTCTTGCCCTTAATCAAGAAACTTTCAATGTATTTTCCAATAATGTCCGTCTCAATGTTCACTTTATCCCCTGGATTCTTTTCACCTATGGTTGTCTTGGATGTGGTGAAAGGTATTATGTTAACTGTAAATATATTATGCCTTTGCTCGTTGACTGTCAAGCTTATTCCATCGATGGCGATCGATCCCTTTTTCACAATATATCTTGCAAAATCAAGGGGTATTTCAACGCTGAATCTCTGTGAATCGCCTGCCTTCCTTATATCCACGATAGTGCCTATGCAGTCAACGTGCCCCATCACAAAGTGCCCGCCAAACCTACCATCGGCCCCCATGGCCCTTTCAATATTCACCCTTGTGCCAGTCTTCTTCTCGGCCAGTGTCGTTACCTTTAGGGTTTCCAGAGATGCATCGGCAACAAAACCATCTCCTGTTATTGCAGTGGCAGTTAAACAGACACCATCAATGGCCACACTGTCACCTTCCCGTATGCCAGCTTTGGCAAGCGCTGTTTTGATGAAAAATTCCCACTTCCCACTCGATTTTTTGATAGAAAGAATGGAACCGATATCTTCAATAATTCCTGTGAACATATCCTTCTACGTAGATATCTTCCTTAAACCGCTTTACAGCAGCTATATTGATTTTGTAGGCATCCTTGAGAAAATCTATCCCTTTGCCCCCAATGAGGTTGTAGGCGCCTTTGCCCCCGATGAGAATAGGAGCGTAAAAGAGCATGATTTTGTCCAGAAAACCTTCCTTCAGGAGACAGCTATTGATTTCACCACCACCCTCCACAAGAACGTGCATAATCTCTCGCTGATAGAGTACTTCGCAAACATGTTTTGGCGATACTCTCCCGCTCTCGTCTTTTGATACTCTTACCACATCAAGCCCCATGGCTCTCAGCTTTACCTCTTTGTCAGGGCGTGAATCTTCAGATGTAAAAATCCAGGTTTTATACTTCTCAGAGGTCTTCACAAGATCACACGACAAGGGGATACGGAGCTTCGAGTCAAGTACGATGCGAACAGGATACTTCCTCGGTCGAGCGATTTTTGGCACAAGAAGTGGGTTATCCAGGATAACGGTGTTGATGCCTACCATGATTCCGTCGACAGTAGCTCTTACCTTGTTTACAAAACGCCGTGACTCCTCGTTTGATATCCATTTAGAATCACAGGTTTTTGTTGCTATCTTTCCATCGAGGCTGACAGCACCCTTCATGGTGAAGAACGGTCTTTTCTTCTCCATGTACACTGCGAAGGCTTCATTTAATCTCTTTGCTTCTTCCTCAAGAAGTCCTACTTTCACCTCAATGCCGGCTTTTTTCAGCTCATTGACCCCTTCACCGTTTACCAGTGGGTTCGGGTCAAGCATGGCAACCACTACCCTTCTAACGCCGGCTGCTATGATCGAATTCACACAGGGTGGAGTCCTGCCAGCGTGGGCACAGGGTTCGAGGTTGACATACAGGGTAGCCCCTTTAGCTTCTTCTTTTGCTTCGTTCAAGGCAACAATCTCAGCATGAGGTGTGCCGGCTTTCCGGTGATACCCTTTTCCGACAATACGGTTACCTCTAACCAGCAATGCGCCAACCATTGGGTTTGGGGATGTCATTCCCATGCCTTTTCGTGCAAGCGATAAGGCCAGGTGCATACATTGTTCGTCTTTCACCGTTTAACCTCTTTTAAAGAAGCACGTAGCTGCCTGCTGACAGCTTAAGCTCAAAAAGTAAAGAGAAAGAACCATACACTGTTTCCTGAACGGTTGCTCTCATCATGGAGATTCATCCTTCTTAAGGAGGAGTCCTTTGAGCTCGTCCATGAGCTCGTTAATATCCCTGAACTGTCGGTAGACCGAAGCAAACCTGACATAGGCAATATCGTCGAGCCGTTTAAGCTCCTCCATTACCATGGAGCCAATGTCTGAAGCCTTGATTTCTCTCTCCCCACGGTCCAAAAGTGTGTATTCGATCCTGGAAACAATTTTTTCAAGGTGCGTAATACTTATTGGCCGCTTCTCGCATGCCTTTTTCAGACCATTCAGGATCTTTAGCCTGTCAAACACTTCTCGCCTGTCATCTTTTTTTATGACAAGGGGTAGCCCTTCTTCAAGCCTTTCAGCAGTTGTGAACCTTTTTGCACATTTAAGGCATTCCCTCCGCCTCCGGATGGTGTCCATCTCCTTGCTGATCCGCGAATCAAGGACTTTACTTTCTAAAAAACCGCAAAAAGGGCATTTCATGCTTTCTTCGAACGCAGTTTAAAGTTTTTGACTTTTACGTGCTGGTTAACACTTCTAACTGCGACCTGTCCCGGCCAGGCCGGGAATTCTGAATCCTGTACTGTTTTATCAAGGGCTGTTTTTTTTTCAAAATCAATCTTCTGCACCACAATTGCTGACTCAAGAATGAATTCATGGGAGAGTTCATCAGGATACCCGTCTGCGTAAAGCACTTTTGCGATGCCGGCGTTTATGATCATCTTCATGCATATTGAGCAGGGAAGGTGGGTGGAATAGATGTCAGCCCCATTGATTGAAACACCATGATACGCTGCCTGTATAATCGCATTCTGCTCAGCGTGGAGACCCCGGCAGAGTTCATGCCGTTCTCCGGAAGCAATCTTTAACCGTTCACGCATGCACCCTGTGTCAATGCAGTGTTTTAAATTGATGGGGGCCCCATTATAACCGGTTGATAAGATTCTCTTATCCTTTACAATCAGGGCACCTACATTTCTCCGTATGCAGGTAGAACGACTCGAAACAATCCGGGCTATATCCATGAAGTAAGAATCCCAATCCGGGCGATTTATCTTCATAGGTCATAAATGCGGGAATAAAAGGGAAAACTTTTGCAAAGCCCTTTGACCCTTTCTCGAGTGGCGGATTGCAGCGCCTCATCAGCTGGTCTTTGAAGAACAGCATCGATAAGATCTGCAATCAGATCCATCTCACCTTCTTTCATACCCCGTGTTGTAACTGCTGGCGTACCTACCCGTATACCACTTGTCACATTCGGGCTCTTTGTGTCAAAGGGTATGAGGTTCTTGTTAATCATGATGCCGCTTGCCTCTAAGGATTCCTGGGCTTCTTTTCCTGTAAGACCCTTATCTGTGAGGTCAACCATAAAAAGATGATTGTCCGTTCCACCGGAGACGATTCTGTAACCCTTTTTCTCCAAGGCGCTGCACAGGCGCTGAGCGTTTTTTATGATCTGTTGTTGATAATCCTTGAAGCTGTCTGTCATTGCCTGTCCAAGGGCAACAGCTTTTGCAGCAATGACGTGCATGAGGGGGCCTCCCTGGATACCGGGAAAAACTGCTGAATCTATGGCCCTTGCAAACTCTTTTTTACACAGGATCATCCCTCCCCTGGGGCCTCGCAGGGTTTTGTGAGTCGTGGTTGTAACAAAATGGGAGTACTCGACAGGGTCGGGGTGAAAGCGGGCAGCAACGAGGCCAGCAATATGAGCCATATCTACTGTCAGATAGGCACCAACTTCATCTGCAATCTCTCTGAATTTCTTAAAATCAATGAGCCTCGGGTATGCGCTTGCACCAGCAATGATCATCTTTGGTTTTTCAGCAAGAGCAATCCTTCGTATCTCATCATAATCGAGCATCTCATTGTCTTTTCTTACGTGGTATCCAACAGCCTGATAAAATTTTCCTGAAAAGCTGACACGGGCGCCATGGGTCAGGTGCCCGCCATGGGCAATATCCATACCAAGTATTTTGTCGCCCACGTTGAGGGCTGCATAAAAAACAGCCATATTGGCTGCAGAACCTGAGTGGGGTTGAACATTGGCATGCTCTGCCTGAAAAAGTGTTTTTGCCCGTTCTATTGCAATATTTTCAATCTGATCCAGAAACTCGCAGCCGCTGTAATATCGTTTTGAAGGATATCCTTCTGCATATTTGTTTGTTAAAACGCACCCCTGGACTTCAAGGATTTCTTCATCCACATAATTCTCAGAGGCAATCAGAATAAGGCTGTACTCTTCCCTTTCCAGCTCGCGTTTCAAAAGATCGAAAACAGGTCTGTCCTTGCCGTCCATTTTCATACCTACTTTAAATTGTCCTTTTCGTACTTCTCTATTTTCTCAAGCCTTTTGCTGTGTCTGCCGCCTTCAAAAGGTGTATCGAGCCATACCCGTGTAATCTCAGCAGCAAGATCTCTGCCGGTTACTCTCCCCCCGAGCACAAGGATGTTTGCGTCGAGGTGCTTTCTGCTCTGAATAGCACTGTAGAGATCATCAATAAGGGCTGCCCGAACACCCTTCACTTTGTTTGCAACTATGCTCATGCCAATTCCAGTCCCACAGACGAGCACTCCGCGGTCAGCCTCGCCACGGCCAACAAGTGTGGCCGCTTCGATTCCGAAATCAGGGTAATCCACTGACGCAGGTGATCCGGTACCAACATCGATAACAGTATGCCCCTTTTCTGTAAGGATTGTTTTTACCTGTTCTTTCAGTTCATAACCGGCATGATCAGATCCTACTACAACCTTCATTCTATGAATCTCCGGAACACCAGGGTTGAGTTCGTTCCTCCAAAACCAAAGCCATTCGATACTACCGTGTTAATGGTACACTTTCTTGCTGTATTTGGCACGTAATCAAGGTCACATTCTGGATCAGGGTTTTCATAGTTGATCGTGGGCGGGCATACCTGATCCCTGATGCTGAGGATCGAAAAGACAGCCTCCACAGCACCTGCAGCCCCCAGGAGATGGCCTGTCATGGATTTTGTTGAGCTCACAGGTATCCTGTATGCTTTTGCCTTAAATACTTCCTTGATCGCAAGGGTTTCAATATAATCATTCAATTTTGTTGATGTTCCGTGGGCATTTATATAGTCTACATGGTCAGGTGAAATATGTGCGTCCCTGAGGGCCATTCTCATGCACCGGATGAAGCCATCACCATCCGGGCATGGCGCTGTGATATGGTAGGCATCCCCGTTATACCCGTAGCCTGCCATCTCCGCATAAATTCGAGCGCCACGTTTTTTCGCATGTTCAAGCTCTTCCAGGATGATTATCCCTGAACCTTCGGCAACTACAAAACCATCTCTGTCTCGATCAAATGGCCTCGATGCCTTCATAGGATCATTGTTCCTGGTAGACAAAGCTTTCATTGCATTAAACCCCCCTACCGTAAGGGGGGTCAGGTTTGCTTCACTTCCTCCAGCCACCATTACATCTGCGTCGCCGTATTGAATAATCCTGCAGGCGTCGCCAATAGAATGTGCTCCTGTTGCACAGGCTGTGACGATACAAAGGTTGGGGCCCTTCATTCCGTGTTGTATTGCTATATGGCCAGGCGCCTCGTTTGCTATCAGCATGGGGATAAAAAAGGGTGTTATCCTGCCCGGGCCCCTCTCCAGGAGCACGCTGTGATATTTCTCTATAGTCGGAAGCCCTCCAAGACCCGTGCCCACCACAACCCCGACACGCTCAGGATCTTCCTTTCCCATATCAAGTCCCGCATCTTTTACTGCGATGTGTGCGGCGGCAAGGGCATAATGGATAAATAAATCCATCTTTTTAACTTCTTTGGGCTGAACGTAGTCCTCCGGATTAAAATCCTTCACCTCTCCGGCAAATTTTGTATCAAAACGGTCCGTATTAAACCGTGTGATAGGACCGATACCAGACTTTCCGCTTAGGATGTTATTCCAAACATTGTCGGTTCCTATACCACAGGGCGTAACGAGTCCTATCCCTGTCACTACCACCCTACGTTTCAAGACTGTTAACTCCTTTTATTTTTTTATGTGCTCTTCAATATACCGTATTGCATCTCCGACCGTCTCTATCTTTTCCGCGTCTTCGTCAGGAATTTCCAGGCCATACTCATCTTCCAAAGCCATAATAAGCTCAACGATGTCAAGGGAATCCGCTCCGAGGTCATCGATAAACCTCGCCTCCGGCACAACCTCTGACTCTTTTGAGTCAAGCTGCTTTATGATCATTTCCTTTACTTTTTCTGCAACTGTCATTTAATCACCTCCTATTTTTTAAAAACACAGGTTTTCAGGAAGCAGTGGAGACATTTCGTCATGTTCTTCGCTGCAATAACACCGATCACCTAATAGTGAACTTTACATGTACAAACCACCGTTGACGTTTATCACCTCCCCTGTAATGTAACTTCCGTACTCAGAAAGCAGGAAATACACAACATGAGCAATATCATCAGGCTCCCCTAATCTTCCCAAGGGAATAGCCTTGAACATCGTCTCTCTTGATTTTTCATCAAGAGATTCTGTCATCCTGGTCTTTATAAACCCGGGGGCCACAGCATTAACCCTAATGCCCCGCTCCCCGTATTCTCGGGCAACGCTCTTTGTAAAACCTATGAGACCGGCTTTGCTTGCCGCATAATTTGCCTGACCAGCATTGCCCATTACCCCTGCAATAGAACTGATGTTGACAATCGATCCGCCAGTCTTCAGCATGTAACGAACAACAGCCTTGGTGCAATTAAAAGCGCTTTTCAGATTTATTTGTAGTACTCTATCCCAATCCTCTTCCTTCATTCTCAGAAGAAGTTTATCCGCAGTAATACCGGCATTATTTACCAGGTTGCTGACACGGCCCATGTCCTTGATTACCTTATCAACAGCTTCACCGACCATGTTGAAGTTGGATACATCGATCTGGTAAAATTCCGACCTCTGACCTTTTTGTCTGATATATTGTACAATGTCGCTGCTGTCAGCAATATCAAAAATTACTACATCGCCCCCTTTAGCAGCAAGAAATTCTGCTATGCTTCTTCCAATGCCCTGTGAACCACCGGTGACAATAGTTACAGTATCTTTCATGAATAAACCTCTTTTGGTGAGGGGCTATAGGTTTTAGGCAATAGGGAACCCTCTAATATTTCATACAGTTTCATAAAACATCCTTAATGGCTTCTATGTCTTCATATTCTTCAACGTTGTAGCAGGGGACATCCGGCACTATTCTCTTGATAAGGTTGCTGAGGACTTTCTGGGGCCCTACTTCTATGAAACACTCAACGCCTTCCCTGGCCATCCTCTTCACGCATGTCTCCCAGAGAACAGGTGAGAACATCTGGCGATAGAGCTTATCTATAATAAGATCCTTACTTTTCTCAGGGGTTGCATCAACGTTTGATACAACAGGTATAGTCAAATCGTCTTTGTTAAGGCCCTGAAGTTCTGTTTTCAATTTTTCTGCTGCTTCCTTCATGAGAGGACTATGGAAAGGACCGGAAACATTCAGGAAAACCGCCTTCTTATATCCCACCCCTTTTAATCTGTCCACAGCCTCTTTGAGGGCGCCCATATCTCCGGACAAGACTACCTGTTCAGAAGAGTTCATGTTTGCAGGAACAGCAACATACTCATCATGTGATATTTCGTTGAGTACTGGTTTGATTTTTTCCATGTTGGCGCCTATAAGGGCAACCATACCACCCTTACCTTTTGGGCAGGATTCCTCCATGAGCAATCCTCTCTTCCTGGTAATTTTGAGTGCATCTTCAAAAGTGAAATATCCGCTTGCAAGAAGGGCTGTATACTCCCCAAGGCTGTGCCCGGAAACAAGGTGAGGGGTTGCTTTCGTCTCCTTCTGAAAGATCCGCCAGACAGCATAACTCACAAGGACAAGGGCAGGCTGGGTATTAAAGGTCTGCCTCAGCTCCTCCTCAGGACCGTTAAAAATAAGCTCCGAGATAGGAAAACCAAGGGCTTTGTCAGCTCCAGCAAAGAAATCCTTCACCTCTTCGAAGCGATCGTACAGTTTTTTCCCCATGCCAACGTACTGCGATCCCTGACCTGGAAAGACAACACCTATTCTCTTCATAGAATTGTCGACTTATCTCCCTTTATTTTTTCTTTGAGGCTGCTTCTTTGATCAATTCGAGGCCAATGACGTTTCTTTGGATCTGGTTTGTCCCTTCATAAATCTGGAGTATTTTTGCGTCTCGCATCATCTTTTCCACCGGGTATTCTTTCATATACCCGTAACCACCAAAAATCTGAACTGCGTCCACAACTACCTTCATTGCAACATCACTCGGGAAAACTTTGCTCATAGCGGAGACCTTTGATGAGTCTCTCGGGTTGCTGTCAATATATCTCGCAACTGCATAGACAAGGGCACGTGCTGCTTCAACCTGGGTTGCCATATCTGCGATCATATGCTGGATAGCCTGAAAAGAAGCAATCTTTTTATCAAACTGTTCTCTCTCCCTGGCATAATGTATGGCAGCCTCAAGTGCTCCAGCAGCTACTCCCACTGCCTGGGCGCCAATGCCAGGCCGTGTCTTGTCGAAAGTTCTCATGGCAAAGATGAACCCCATCCCTTCTCTACCTATAACATTTTCCTTGGGAACTTTGCAATCCTGAAATACAAGCTCTCTTGTGGCAGAAGCTCTGATGCCAAGCTTCTTCTCTTTTTTCCCAAAAGAAAAGCCTTCTGTGCCATTCTCCACGATAAATGCTGTTGCTCCCCTACCACCCCTGCTTCTGTCGGTCATGGCTACTACAGTATAAATCTCAGCTTCGCCTCCGTTGGTGATCCACTGCTTTGTGCCGTTCAGGATATATTCATCGCCCACCTTTTTTGCCTCGGTTCTTATGCCCTGAGCATCACTTCCAGCGTTTGCCTCTGTTAGGGCAAAAGCTGCCAGTTTTTTTCCACTTGCTATCTCTTTGAGATATTTCTTTTTTTGCTCATCAGAGCCACCGATCAGGATTGGATATGCCCCAAGAAGACTCGCTGCATAGCTGACTGAAACCCCAAGGCAGGCCTTGCTCAGTTCCTCCACCACAATACAGTTTTCAAAACATCCTCCGCCCATGCCCCCAAATTCAGGGGGTATACTCACCCCAAATAACCCCGTATCTGCACAAACTTTCATGACAGACCAGGGAAACTCTTCTTTTTCGTCCAGCTCAGCCCGTATAGGCACAACCTTTTCTTCGGCAATTCTTCGTGCTAATGATTGGATATGCTTCTGATCATCTGTAAGGAAATAATCCATGGACAACTCTCCTTTAACCCCTGAAATGGTCGATCATCGTCTCCTTTATCGACTCGTTTAAGTTTTTTCTTACAAAGCCTGCGGCCATGGAAATTGCACTTTTTATAGCCCGCTCATTGGATCTGCCGTGGCAGATAATACAGACACCGTCTACACCGAGGAGGGGAGCTCCTCCATATTCCGAATAATCTGTTTTTTTTGCAAGCTCATCAAAAATTTCCTTCATGAGAAGGTAACCCATTTTGTTTTTCAGGCTTTTTTCTATGCGCTCCCTCAGGAAGGCCATCAATGACTCTGCCACGCCTTCTGTTATCTTTAACGCTATGTTGCCAACAAAACCGTCACATACCACAACATCCACACGACCGTTGTGAACATGATTTCCTTCAACGTAACCAAGATAATTAAGGCCGAGCTCCTTAATCATTGCATGCGCTTCTCTTGTCAGATCATTCCCTTTGGTCTCTTCCTCTGCATTGCTCAGAAGTCCGACCCGGGGCATTTCGATGCCAAAGGCGCTTTTTGCAAAGGCACTTCCCATTATTGCGAATTGGACCAGGTGAACAGGTCTGCAGTCAACATTTCCCCCTCCATCAAGGACTACAGTTATTGTGCCCTTTGAAACATTCGGATGCAGGGTGGCAATTGCCGGCCTTTCCACCAGACCAATTCTTCCAAGGGTGAATATGGCAAAGGCCATAGCAGCCCCTGAGTTGCCTGCTGTTACAACACCCTGAGCCTTGCCAGTTCTCACCAGTTCAAAAGACTTGTTTACTGATGACCCTCTTTTCTTTCGCAGAGCAGCGGAAGGAGATGCTGTCATCTCCACATATTCGTCAGTATGAACAATCTCTATTTCATCAGGGTTCTCTAAAAATGGAACAAGCCTCGCCTTGTCGCCAACAAGGATAATTTCAGCAACTTTCTCCTTTAAAGCCTGTTCTGCACCCTTCACGATAGCCTGAGGTGCAAAATCGCCCCCCATACCATCAACTGCTATTCTGACCATTTAGATCAGGCTTCCCCGATTTTAAGGTACTGTTTACCCTTATAGTATCCGCATTTCGGACACACAATATGAGAAAGCTTAGGCTCTTTACAGTTAGAACATAGCGTTACATTTGGGGCTATGACCCTGTCATGAGACCGCCTTTTGTCTCTCGATGATTTTGAGGTTTTGCGTTTTGGAACTGCCATTTTGTTCTCCTTAAGTATTCAAAAAATTCTTTAATTTCTCCCCTAAAACTGTACTTGCATATTGACTGCATGCACAGGATTCGACATTTTTGTTTTTTCCGCATATATGGCAAAGTCCTGCGCAGTCTTCCCTGCACAAAGGTCTGATCGGGAGATTGAGCAGCACTTCATCGTAAATCAAAGGATCAAGGTTAATCTCGTCACCATCATAATAGTAAATATCCAAATCATCCGGCCTCAACTCGACTTCAGCCTCATGAGACAAAAGTCTTTTTGGTTCCACCTCTATATCAAGATATGTTTCTAAAGGACATGAAAACTCTTCCAGGCAACGGGAGCAGGACATTATCACAGTGCTTCTGACCGGGCCAGAGATTCTCACGTTATCATCAAGTTTTGTTATCACCAACTCAAAGCGGACAGGCGACTCGATCGTAAACTGTTCCTCCTCAAGGTTTTCAAATACCGGGCTTGCAATCTCACCTTTTACGATGAGTCTGTCCTCTATGTCAGAAAGTTTGACAATCAATGCTGCCTACCTCTAAAACCCGATAATATAATTGGTTTAGCCGTTGAATGTCAAGTAAATTAGCTGTTTGTAACTCTTGCAGTTTTCTATAATCAGGCCATTAGCCGGCCATTTACCTGCCCATAGCCTTTGCGATTTGTTCTTCTTCAAGGGGGAGGGAGATGAGCTTTCTTTTTTCCTTCTCACCTTTAATTATTTTAACCTCTGACCTCTTCACGCCAAAAAAATCAGCGAGATACTCTATCAAAGCCGTGTTTGCCCTGCCTTCTTTTGGCAAAGCGGTAATTTTTACTTTTAAAGAATCTCCTTCAAATTTCAGCTCCTTCTTTTTTGCATTGGTAATGACACGAACCTCAATGATCATATGGATGTGTCCATGGATCTGTGGGAAGAGATGTTCGTGTTTGCTTGACGGTAACCATCATTGTCTTTGCAGATTTACCTCGCTTCGCTGGGAGGTGAGCTCTAATTCATTCTCGTCCCAAGGTCAAACAGACTTCTTATCAGAAATCTTTGGAGAAAAACGATGATGATCATGAGTATAAAAGGAGCAAAGTCAATCGCACCAATCCTTGTAGGGATTTTTCTCGATATTCTGTAGGTAACAGGGTCAACAAGATTATAGATAATCCGTACTGCCGGGTTATAAGGGTTGGGTTGGATCCAGGACAGGACGGCCCGTATCAGGATTATCCAGAAGTAGACAGTAAGTAACATGTCCAAAATATATGCTATCCCTGTAACGAAATTTCCGAAAACAAACATGTTACCCCCTGATTGTGAATAATTGGTTGCATATCGTAAAGTTCCTCTGCAGGATACAACATACGATATACGAAATACTTCCTGACTTACTTATAATAAAGAAGTCCATCAGACCACATTTGGTTCTCCAATGACGAGTCTATCCTGTACCCCCTTTATTGTAACGTTAACAATATTATTTTCAAGTTTTTTTTCGTAGGGAATGCAGACAGGGATGTAGTTTTCCGTATAGCCTCTCATGTAAAGGTTTTGGTGCATCTTTCCCTCAGCGAGTATCCAAGCCTTTTGTCCCACAAACCTCTTATAGAACTTTATCCGCATTTCACTGTCAAGTTTACGCAGCAGGCTGACCCGTCGCTTTTTCACTGTACCGTTCACCGCATTTTCCATTGTTGCTGCCTTTGTTCCCTTCCTGGGTGAGAAAGGGAAAACATGGAGATAGTAGATATCGAGTTTACTGAGAAAATGACTGGTTTCCAGGAAGTGGCTCTCTTCTTCTGTGGGAAACCCTGCGATAACGTCCATGCCAATCCCCACGCCGTGAATCATGGTATTCAGTTTTCTTACAAGATTTCTTATGTATTCTGTGGTGTACTGTCTGCCCATCCTTTTTAGAATAGCATCGGACCCGCTCTGGAGGGGTATGTGAAGGCTTCTCATGATTTTCTTCGAAGAGCAAATAATTTGAATACATTCGTCATCGAGGTAGAGAGGATCGATGGAGCTTATCCGGATCCTGGGTGGTGTCTCCTTCTGTTCAAGGTCCTCCAGCAAACCCTTGAGGTCCTTTCCGGTTAAAGGGTCTCTGTACTCTGAGATTTCTATGCCGGTGAGCACTACCTCCTTAACCCCTCTTTCCTTGAAGGTTTTCATGGCATCAAAAATTTCAACTGAATTCCTGCTCCTCGGTTTGCCGCGTGCGAGAGGAACAACACAATAACTGCAAAACCGGTCGCAGCCATCCTGTATCTTCAGAAAAACCCTTGTCCTTTGCCAGGGCAAACCATCAGCAATTATGCTTTCCAAAGGAATCGAGCGTGTCTTACTGACAAACAAACCATTTAAACACAAGAACTCGCTGATTCGAAACTTTTCCCCCTGGCCGAGAACAAGGTCTGCGCCGTAGGCCTGCTCAGGATAGACCTGTGCATGGCACCCTGCAAGGATTATTCGTGCCCCTGAGTTGATACCCCGCGACCGATTGATGAAACGCCGCAAATCCCTCTCAGCCCCTTCAGTGAGTGTACAGGCATTTATAACAATAAAATCTGCATTTGAAATGGAGCCGGGAGAATGACCCGTGCCTTTCAGGCTGTTTGTTATGATGTAAGAATCCCACTGATTTGCTTTGCAACCGGTTGTGTGGATGAAGAATTTCATTTTGGAGCTCATAGGTTGTAGCTTGTATACAGCTCACAGGAAATAACTGAAAGGCTGTATGGCTTTGCCTGTCAGCTATCAGCTTCGAGCTGAGAACTGGTCATTTCTTCCGATACAGCGGTGACATTGCCCTCAAACGCGCAACGATCTCAGGCAGAACAGACAAAGTATAATCCAGATCTTCTTCAGTGTTGCTTCTGCCCAGGCTCAGTCGGATAGTGCCCAGACAAGTCTCAACAGGTATATCCATTGCCCGTAATACGTGAGAGGGCTCGCCTGAGCCTGATGAGCATGCTGATCCCGAGGATACTGCAATACCTTTCAGGTCCAGTGCGATAAGAAGAGACTCTGCCTCCACAAATTCGAAACTCAGATTGAGGGTGTTGGGCAGCCTGTGTGTTCGGTGTCCGTTGAACTTCACATGATCTATTCTTTCCAGAATGCCTTCAAGGAGTTTCTGTCTTAATCCGTCTATTCTCTTATTTTCCTCGTCCATATGATGAGAGATAATTTCGTTAGCTTTTCCAAATGCTATAGCACCAATGACATTTTCTGTGCCAGCCCTCCTCCCTCCTTCCTGATGTCCGCCGTGAATGAGGTTTTCTATGTCCAGCCCCTGCCTGATGTAGAGAACCCCAACCCCCTTTGGAGCATAAACCTTATGACCTGCGAAGCTTGCAAGGTCAACATTCAATGAATCTACATCGATAGCAATCTTCCCCAGGGCCTGCACCATATCAGAATGAAAAATAACATCATGCTCTCGCGCAATGGCGCCTATCTCACGGATGGGAAGCAAATTTCCTGTTTCGTTATTCGCATACATAACAGAGATCAGGATTGTCTCCTTTTCTATGGCCTTCCTCACATCATCGGGTTCTATCTGACCGTCCTGGTCAACCGGAAGGTAGGTTACTCTATACCCCACTGTTTCGAGGTATCTGCACGTGTTCAGCACAGCAGGATGCTCAATGGCTGTTGTAATAATGTGGTTTCCCCTGCTCTTTCTGGAGAATGCCACTCCCTTAATGGCATGGTTGTCACTTTCAGACCCGCAGCCAGTAAAGACTATCTCCTCTGGTTTCGCATTGACCATACTTGCAACATGTTCGCGGGCATTATCGTAGTGAACCCTAACATCTCTGCCGGCCCAGTGAATGCTTGAAGGATTCCCGAAAAAATCTGAAAAGAATGGTTTAACGAACTCAACCACTTCAGGGAGAACAGGCGTTGTTGCATTATGGTCAAGGTATATTTTTTTCACAGGATTGTTAATCAAAGAAAACGTTCATTGCCTTAACAGGACAGACTCTAACGCAAAGCTCGCAGGCAACACACTTTTTGTAGTCAAAATGAACCTTCATTGTCTCTCTGTCCAAATAAAGAGCGTCCGGAGCGCAGACACTCGTACACATCCCGCAATGGACACACTTCTCCTCATCCCTGTTTATATCCTGCTCCATAGGGGCTGTTTCAATATTCAGGCCCCTCAGGTATGCAATCCCCCTGTTGAAGTTGTCCTCTGTACCCTCAATCTCCATGACCATCATTGATTCGGCTCTCGGCAAAATACTCGCCCTCAGGATATTGAAAACCAGGTCATAATCTTTCACAAGTTTATAGACTATGGGTTTATCGATAGTGTTCTTTTTAAACCTCAGAATGATTCTTTTCTTCATATAGACCTCGTGCTTTGTTTTAGGGCTTAAGGCTTGCAAACCGATGGTCAGACTCTTGTGATCTCCAGGTCTCCCCAGACGCCTAAACTATCGCCTACAATTATCAATAGACCCATAACATTGGAGAATGTTTTTCCTGCCTCTATTGCACCACCTATATCATCTTTACTTTTTACACTATTACCAATATAAGTTGCAAGTCCATCCGCAAAAAGTGCTGAGTCAGCGATAACACATACTGCATCAGCTTTTCCAAGGCTCAGGGAGTGGCCTACAGTTGCAGAGGATGTACATACTCCATAGGGCTTGTCCCTCTCCTTAATTCTGATCGCTATATTCTGGCTAAAAGGAGATTTTTTTGCGTATACAAGAATCATTCTCTCCCGTAATGTTTTGATACTGATATCACCGCCATTTTCAATGATATACTCGTCTGTGAGGTGCGCTATATCCCTTCCCAGAAATTCAGCAATCGCCCCGGCTACAGTAGCCATGGGTCCCACCCCAACCCGTGCTGATGCAGAAATCATCTCTTTGACGATGACGGGAGCAAATTGGTCATGGTTGATGGGCAAAAGGCTCTCGTTGAAAATAGGATTTGTCCTGATATATTCTTCAAGTTGATGCCGGTAATAAAAAACACGATCCTCTATGACCTTTCTCAAATCAGTTTTTGTACAGCACCAGAGATCTGTCTCCTTGTAGGTGACCCCATAGCAGAGTAAATCTGCAGGTCTTGCTATGTTTCTGTAAAATCTTTCTTCGTACACAATTCACTCGCTGTGGCCGATCGCAATGCGGAGCCCATGATCAGTGGTGGAGTAAAAAACATAAAACCAACTAAATATACCAGTCAGTTACAATGGTGTCAAACCCATTTCCTTCATGTTCATGATACCTTATGATTATCAGACTGACCTGTTTTTCCGTGTCTGTTCAGGGACTACAAAAGAATAAAGGACTGCAACCGATTTACTGTTTGCTTTCAATTTCCGGGGTATAGATACAGAAGCTGTTGCCCCCTTTTGCTTTCGCACTATACATGGCTATGTCAGCACATCGTATTAATACTTCGCTGTTGTCTCCATCTTTAGGATACATTGCAACCCCTATACTCGTAGAACTCGATTGTTTGAAGCTATTACAGTCGAAGGGTATTTGAAAGACCCCCAGAATCTTTTGAGCAACTGTGGCCACATCCTCCGGCCTTTCCGTTTCAGGAACAATAACAAGAAACTCGTCTCCTCCCATCCTTGCAATCGTGTCGCTTTTCCTCAGGACGTGCCCGATACGGTCTGCAACAGATTTCAACAGTTTATCTCCTGTTTCGTGACCCCATTTATCGTTAATGCTCTTAAATTTGTCGATATCGAGCATCATGACTGCCACCTTCTTTCCGCTTCTCTGTGCACGTGCTAAGGCCATGTCCAGACGGTCGTTGAAGAGCACCCTGTTGGGAAGGCCGGTGAGAGGATCATGGTAAGCCATGTAATGGATCATTTCCTGGGCCTTCTTATAGGCACTTATGTCGCGGACAATCCCGTTGTACTCAATAATATTTCCATCATCCCCTCTTTTTGTGGTCACAGAGAGGAGACAGTCCATGATGGTGCCATCTTTTTTTCTGAGCTGTATTGCAAAATCCCTTATTGAACCCTTCTCTTGTATGGCCTGTTTGAAGATTTTTTGGTCTTTCACCGAAGCATAGGCCTGTTTTGCGTTCGAATGAATGATTTCCTCCCGTGTGTATCCGAAAAGATCGAGAAAGGCCTGGTTAGCATCTACGAGTTGCCCGTCTGATGCAGCAATGTATATGGCGTCTCTTGACCCTTCAAAAAGAGACCGGTACTTCTCCTCGCTCTCTTTTAAGGTTTGCTCGAACTGTTTGCGCTCGGTAATGTCAATAAAACTTTCCAGAAGGTATCGATGTCCTTTAACAGAAATAGGGATTACGGTTTTCACAACCGATATCATTTGACCATCCGCAGCTTTAATGAGCCTTTCTGAATTATCGATGGTTTTCCCAAGATCGGTAATCGGGCATTGATTGCGTTCGGTAGGACATATGTAATTGTGACATTCTTTACCAACAATACTCATGACATCAGCCTTGATCATGCTGGCAGCAGTGGAGTTGACATCGACAATGGTGTGATCTTCCGGGTCAATGATGATCATGCCTGTTGGCATGTAATTAAAGATTGTTTTTAAATAATCTTCACTTTCCCTTCGCGCTGCTTCCATCCGCTTCTGCTCAGTAATGTCAACCAGCATCATGACAGCCTGCCCATCGTCGAGAAACGCTGTCCTTATTTCGAACTCCTTTGCTATCCCATCCTTACATGCTATTGTAAAGTTTTTAATGATGCCCCTGGATCCGATGTCTTTCTTCCATTCTTCAATAACGTAGTGTCGGTATTTTTCGTCAGGATAAGCTTTATTGAACCATTCCTTTCCCGTGGGAATGTCTTCAATGGTGTAACCGGTAAGAGAAGTAAACTCAGGGTTTACAAAAATGTACCTGCCATCTTTGCCAATAAGGGCAGCACCGAACGGAGCCTTATGAAGTATCCCGTAAAATGTTTCCCTTTCCCTTTCAAGGAGCTGTTCCATCTCCTTTCGCGCAGTAATATCTATTGAAGTCCCTTCATAACAAACAATATCTCCTGATTCATCACGAACTGCCCTGGCTGTCATGGAAATCCACATTTTTGTTCCATCTTTCCGGAACATCTGTGTTTCAAAACCTTCGACATATCCTTTCTCTTCGATAGAAGCTTTCAGCCTGTCTCGGTCTTCGGGATCAACATACTTCTTTCTAAGATCTGTGATGGCAGCAGTCAATTCTTCTGCAGAATCATAGCCATACATTTTTGCAAGTGAGGGGTTTGCGCTTATATAACGTCCGTCGGGTGTTGTCTGAAACATTCCATCTACTGCATTTTCAAAAATGCTCCTGTATTTTTCCTCGCTTTCCTTTAAAGCAGCTTCAGCGATCTTCTGTTTTGTAATATCCCGTATTATTGCCTGGACAAAGGTCTTACCGCCCAGCTCAACCCGGTTCAGGCTTATCTCCGTATCCAGAGGGGTCCCGTCAAGGCAACAGTGCTGCCATTCGAAGCGCTGTTGATAGCCGAACAGGGCAGCATAAATCTTTTTAAGGGCTTTTTCTTTGGAATTTTTTCCATCAGGCTGGGTTGGCGGAAATAATTTGAAAGGAGGTTGACCAATAATCTCGTCCTTGGCACAGCCGAACATTCTGAGGGCCTCGTTGTTGCAGTCAACAAAGGTATTTTCTCTCAAAAGAAAAATGGCATCATTGGCATTTTCAAAGAGTGCTTTATATCTTCCCTCGCTTTCTTTTAAAAGCTCTATGGAATGCTTTCCTTCAAGAGCGGATGCCAATATCTCGCCTACCACCTTCAACAGGGTTATTATCTCTTCAGGCCATGGTCTTATCGCGCTGACAGCGTCGAACCCGATAAATCCCGCAAGAGTATCCCTGCACACAATAGGAATACTGATGAGTGAGCGGATGTTCTGTGCTTCCCACCTTGTTCTCTCAGCCGTGGCCTCGGGCGGAAGCTGGAACACGTCAGGGACATGAACAACTTCACCACGGCTGATTTTTTCGTAGAACCAGGGAAAGTCGCTTGTAGCTATACCCTGGAGTGTGTGCATTTGGGGCTCTGTGTCCCGGCCACACCATTCGTGAGTATTGCTCATCTCCTGTCCGTCTGGGGAAAACCGGAATATGCAAACCCTGTCGGCCCGGACAAATTCGCCAATTGCTTTCAGCGCATCATCAATGCCTTCATCTATCTGGTCAGGTGAAAGACTGATGAGACTCCTGGATATGTCCAGTATAATTTGAAGCAAAGATTGTGCATTCGGATTGTCCGTGTCTGTTCCAGGCTGGCCAGTCATTTTGCCTTCGAAAAAATCGTCGGGTTTTATACTCCCTGGCCCGACTTTTGTCCTTTTAATTGCACAAGTACCCATAAGTATTTGCGTTTATATATTCTATTCGGAATGGGGCAATAATTACTTAAGAATTGTAACAATCCCGGGACTCTCCAGTATACCCATGGCTGATGGAGACAGAGAACCTATGCGATGCCATATATATCTGCGCGCTGCGGCAAAAAGGTGTTGCAGAGAACCTCGGAAAGGTATAAGATTGGATATAATCATTTACAAGGAGGTATCATATGAAAAAGGTTTCAATTTTAATCGGAATTGCTGTAGCTCTCTTCTTTGTTATGGGTAGTTATAATGTCCAGGCACAGAACCTCAGTGCCCTCGATGGAACATGGCTGAAGATGACAGTCAAACCACAGAAAGGACTCGAATTCACCGGGTATGACTCAACTTCTCTCCCCAGAAAGATGAGCGCCCGTGGCGGGAGTCTCTATGTTTGTATGGACGTTGATGTGAATGCACCACACGTGGCATATCTGAGGTTCTTCGAAAAAGACGGAACGCCAATGGGGGATGGTTTGCTTCATTGGGACGCAGGAACCAACCTGCAATTTCTAGGCTATTTGGAGGCATCTCTGGGTGTCGATGTAGATTATTTGGCTGGGGAGGATGGCTTTCCTGCTGAAGGTAGTCTCACTGATACCTACCTGAAGGGCTATGTGAATGTGGCAGGGAAAACAGCTGACAAGATAAAGATTACATCGATTTCCGGGGAGGGCTGGATTCAGTCACCCGGGGCAACCGAGACAGAAGGCACGTATGCCGGCTTTGGCTACACGTTGAAAGGAAGCATTACAAAAGGCAAAAAGACTCCTATGATTTTGCCTTCCTGCGGTGCAATGGTGTTTTCTGAAAACAACCATGTAGAATGATTGATTTTTTTCAGCTCCCGCCTGCAGGGCAGCCTTGCAGGCGGGATTTTTATGTACGATGACGGAAATGCTACTGGTTTTCGAAGGGATTATGCGCTGGAAAGATTGGCGAAAGAGGCAGTTGAAAAGAGACTGCCAGAGAAATGGTTCAAGGGTGCAACTGGGGGTTATATGCGGGGATGATTTCTTTTAGGATGGCGATGATGCGTGGTTTGTCACCTTCTACAGCGGCCTTTTCGAGGAGCGCCACCTGCTTGATGATGTCGGTTTTGATTGTGTCGTTTATTGCCTTGAAGATCTTCGGGTGAGCAGTCTGCTCGCTCTTCTCCAAGGGCGTCATGAGGTCTTCGTAAAGCTTTTCTCCCGGCCGCATACCAGTGAAGATGATGGGGATATCCTTATCCGGTGCAAGCCCGTGGAGCCGGATCATTTCTTCCGCCACCGTAAGAATACGAACAGGCTCGCCCATATCGAGAAGGAATATCTCGCCCCCTGTACCTGATGCGGCAGCCTGGAGCACCAGGATCACAGCCTCCGGGATACTCATAAAGTAGCGCTTCATATCTTTGTGGGTCACGGTTACCGGCCCACCCGAAACGATCTGTTTTTGAAAGATGGGGATAACACTTCCCCTGCTCCCCACCACGTTTCCGAACCGTACGGAGATAAAACGGGCGTGGTTTTTGCTATTGTAGAATCTTACCAGTTCTTCTGCTGTTCTCTTTGTTGCACCCATAACACTCGACGGGTTTATCGCCTTGTCCGTTGAGATCATGACAAAGCGTTCGACGTGATATTTGATTGATGCGTTCAGGAGGTTCATTGTTCCGAGAACATTTACCCGTACTGCCTCCTCGGGATAGGACTCCATCATGGGGACGTGTTTGTATGCGGCAGCATTCAGGACAATCCCTGGCGAAAAGGCTTCAAAGATCCGCTGGATCTTTGTCCAATCTCCGACATCGGCCACAACAGGCACGACATTCTCACCGCCGGATTTTTGGATAAGCTCCTGTTGCAGGTTGAACAGGTCGGTCTCATCAATATCAAGGGCCACCACTTTCCTGGGTTCGTACTTGATCATCTGCCTGACCACTTCACTTCCTATGGAACCTCCTGCACCGGTGACAAGCAGCACCTTGCCGCTGAGCATCTTCCTTATGCTCTCAGTATCCACAGTAGCCTCCTCACGGCCCAGAATATCTTCAATCGCAATCTCCTTTATATCTGAAACAGTAACGGTGCCTTCGAGTATCCGTTTCACGCCCGGAACAACGCGGATATCCCTTACCGGTGTTTTTCGTATCTCCTCCATGATGTGCTGGATCACCTTGCTCGGCGCAGATGGTATAGCAACAAGGATAGATTCGATCTTCAGCTTTTCTACCAGTTCGGGAATGTCATTTGTCTTCCCCAGCACTCTAAGTCCACAGACATCTATTCCCTGCTTACCGGGATCGTCATCAACAAACCCCAGGGGAGCCCATGTAGTCTCATTCTGGTGGCGCATATCCTTGACGAGCAACACTCCAGCATCACCTGCCCCAACAATGAGGGTCTGCTTCCCGAACGCGAATGACCCCTTGGTATAGTGCAAATACAAGCGTTTGAGCAACCGGAAACCTGTTATGAAGAAGACGCAAAGAACAAAGTCTGCTACAAAAATAGAACGGGGAAAACCCGTGAAAAACTGAGCTGGATTAAACACATGGATAACGAGGAAGACCAGAGCGGAGCCCACTATATTAGCCTTCGTAATTGTCACAACCTCATGGGGGCCCGTGTGGGTCCATGACATATTGTGAAGATTGAAAAACCAGAAAACCAGCAGCTTAATAAGCAGGATTGAGGGGATGTACAGTAACAGATTGTAGGCACCGGGTATCTTCCAGTCAAAACGAAGAAGGAAAGCCACATAAATTGCCAGAGTAATGCAAGATGAGTCCCCGACGAAGTAAAACCAGCGCCTCATAGCAAGAGTACGCTTAACCGACAGGAGTTTATTTATCATAAATTCACCTCCTTATTGTATCCTTTGCACTTCATCGCTCTTTGTAGTATTCGATCATCTTTGATTTTGCGTACTGGTTAGCCGGGGAGAGCTTCAGAGCCTTTTCATACTGGGTAAGAGCATCGCTGCGTTTTCCAAGCTTCTCATATATATCGCCGAGGGCAAGCCTGTATTCTGCCACATGAGGCCGTTCCGATACGCAGGAGCTCATTTTTTGGCGGGCTGTCTCCATCTCCCCTCTCTGCATAAGTATCTGTGCTTCAAAATAGCGAAAATCAGGTATAGTCTGTTTTGCCATTTCAACGGTAAGAGTTGTAAAATCGGCTTCAGTAAGTTTATCTCCACGAAAGAGTGCCCCCCATTGTGCTATTGGCCTTTGAGCGTCGCCGAGTTCGAAGTGGAGCGCCCATTTCTTAACGAGGAACCCGGGGTCCAAAACTGCCATATCATCAGATTCCCGCAACACTGTCCGTGCCTCGTCCTTATCCCCTATCTCGCTGTAAATCGAAGCAAGCGCAAGGCTGACCAGGGGGCTGCGAAGAAGAGACGGGTCATACTGAGCTGCAAGGGAGAGGCTTTTTTCTGCCATGGTACGGTAGATATCCTTTTGTTCACCCTCCGCGTTGGGCATGACCTGAAAAAAGAGAAAGAGTCCTTTCTGTATATGGGCATTCACATTCATGGGGTCGAGAAAAATTGCCTTTTCAAAGGATAGAAAAGCATCACTGAGATCACCATTTTGTGCCCTGAGCCACCCTTCCTGGATCTGATAGCGGGGGCTGAGCACAGAGCGGCGCATGGCCTTTCTGTTCAATCGCATTGCTCCCCCCGGGTCTTCTGCTGAGAGTTTTACAGCCAAAAGATAAGGGTAGTCAGGTGAGAAAGGGTCAAAGCGGGCAAGGGTTGCCAGGGTAAAGTCGGAAGCTTTTTGAGATGTATGTGCAGGGCTTTCCCAGAGAGAGGATGTGTCCGTGGGAACAATAAGCTCGGCAACGAACCTGAGCCCTGAAAGGTAGATTACAGGGAGGATGAGGATAATCACAATGATGGGGAGAACCGAGCCCCTGAAATAAAAAGTCCAGGACCGTGTCATCAGACGGATCTCCATGTAATGGCCATAATAATAAAAAGAAGAAGGGCGTTAGCCGGAATCTGAAGGTTGAATTCTCCGAAAGAATGAACAAGGATGGCCATGGTAGCAGCAATTCCCCCGGCGCCAATGGCAACAGCGTAGGGGTCCTGGTTTCTGACCCACCTGACAATAACGCGAGCAAGAAAGATGACGAAGAAGGCCAGCCACAAAACAAAGCCTATCCAGCCGGTCTCGGCAAGTACCTGGAGGTAATCGTTGTGAGCATGGTCATAAACAGCAGTACCCAGGGATTCGGGCTGGTAGCTGCGGTAGGCAAGTTCATAGGTGCCAAGGCCTGTGCCGGTGAGGGGAAAGTCGTTGACAAGGGGCCTGGTAGTCTCCCATAGAATACCCCTGCTCTGCATTATTGCCTGGTCAGCCGTGCCCCACCGTTCGATAACAGGGTCGAGCCCTTTCCATGCTCCCCAGAGCACCCCTATGGAGATACAGCCTATTACGATGAGAAGGAGGGGTGCAGAGATCCTTTTCTGCCCTTTTCCTGCAAGTCGAATCGCAGAGAGTATGGCTGTTCCTGCCATGGCGGCAAGGAAACTAAACTGTCCCATGCGCGACCCTGAGAAGATCAGAGCAAGGACCATGAGGATAATGCTGAAAAGCAGCACGTACGACAGGACAGCCTTCTTTGATGTGGCAAGCTCAATAAAGAGGTTGTCGGCTCGATGCCTTCCCCTCCGTATCGATCCTGCGTAGAAAACAAAGAACGCCACAGTAAGGGGCAGGGTCATATTCATAAGGCCTGCCAGGTGGTTGGGGTTTATGTAGGTTCCTGCTACCCTGTGGCCGTAATGTCCGTGCGTACGGGTGAACCAGAGGAGGGCACCGGGGTCGTTGACATACCCATAGAGTCCGTAGAGTGCCTCAACAAGGCCGATAAAGATAACGGATACCACGAGAATGGTGATCCATCCCTGCCCTTCGAGAATAGGAGCTGCAGGTCTGTAAGAGGCAACGATAAAAAAAAGCGCTCCGCAGGCAGCCCACTTGAGAAATCCCACAGAGGTTCCATGGATGGACAGGGAGAGAGGCATGTATCGTGACAGAAGGCCGAGCTTTTCATATAACCCGTAGGTGTTCGGAGAAACAGAGCGGAGAAGGGAAGCTGGCAAGGGAACCATCTGGAGCAACACAAAGACAAGAAAAATAAGGAGGGGGAGGAGGGGCAGGAATAAACCGGGGGCAGAAGCCTGTGGCTGCAGGCTTGTGGCCGGAATACCCGAAACAGGAGAAAGGCGGGGATTCACAATAAAGCTTCTGGCAATATTGACAGCAAGAAGAGAGAAGATCACGAACTCCGCCGCTGAGTACGTTACAATATACACACTCCCCACAGCAAGAGGCGCGAGAACTATGAGGAAAACGAGAATCGGGATAGTCAGCATACGTCAGACGAACTGTATTGATTGGTCGGAATCGATGAAGAAAGTTTACGATTTATTGAAGATAGATATTGTTCTGTTAATCAGAAAGGATTTGTAAATCCTTTCTGATTAACAATTGAATTGATGTACGATCAATATCCTGTTGCTTGCTCTGATGACCCGGATCAGTGGGACGGGCTTGCGTACCAGGGTGGCCTCTCTGGCAGAGGTTTCCACCACGAAGGCGTAGGGCCGCCTGCATAGAAAGGCGGGCGTACATGCCCTGGCATAAGCAAAGGTGCTGCTACGCTCTTAATATTTGAAAAACCATGATTAAATGCAAAGGCATCCCCGGATATCTGGCCTCCGGCCAGTCCGAGTCCTGCGCTTTTATTCACCTTTTCTGAGTTTACTCCCATCGCAGAGAGAGGAAGCGCGATAAGAAATGCGGCAATAGCAAAAAGAATAAAACTTTTCATAATAAGAACCTCCTTCTGTGTATTTCGTCTCATAGAGGCATTGGCAACTATTTATGAATGCTTTAAAGCATTATCGGCCAACGCGCTCATATTGTCAAGCAAAAATTTCTTTTTTATAGTTCAGCGCAGTTGAAGCAGGCGGCGCATAAGTCCAGGTACCTGGCCCTTCAACGGCTGCAATGCTTCCACTGGCTTTCCATCGAGGATCATTCCCGGGTATGTATGGACGAGATCATGGGCATGTGATTCACTCGTTAGCCTTGCTACTGCATCCCGCGCACGTGAAAGAATCGGAGGCCGTCCTGAGATGGAGTGGGCATCGCTGGCAATGGCGTGAACAAGGTTGCCTTTCAGCATTTCATGTGCACTGTGTTGTGCCAGAGTGCCAAATTGTCCTGTGACGCTCATAGCGGTAATCTGCACAAGGGCACCAAGATCCACCCATTTGCGGAGCTCCTCCATATTTTTTCTTATGACAAAATTTCGTTCAGGATGGGTGATGATGGGTGTGATGCCATTGAGCTTAAGGGTAAATATCCAGTCTCCAAGATTTGGAGGGACAGTTTGATGGGGAAGCTCTACCAATAAATAACGCCCCGCATCATTTAACGTCAGTGCTCTGCCAGCCTCTATCATCCCTGTCATGTCTTGATTTATGTGGACATCCGCTCCGGGAAGGATCCTTACATTGATCCCCTCTTTACTGAGCCTGCTGTTGAGTTCTGCTACAGCAGCAAGGATACGGTCTCTCCTGTTTACGTAAACACCATTACCTGTGTGGGGGGTTGCCACCATGGTTGTGATGCCGTCTGATTCTGCCATACGGCACATCTCAACCGCTTCATTCATGTCAGAAGCGCCGTCATCAAGGCCGGGAAGGATATGGGTGTGAAGGTCAATCAACTGTTTTTCTGCCCATTCCTGCTGCTGTCACAGCTTTTGTCACAGCCCACAGTCCCCTCTTCTTTTTTCCGTCCCCGTTTGCTTTGTCCTCATCACCATAATATTTGTGGTAATAATGGTAGGAGGAGTAATGGTAGTACCCTGACGAATTCATCCTTACGTTATTGAGCACCCCGCCGAGTATCCGTGCGTTTATACCGTCCAGCATACCCTTTGCATCCCTCACCATCTCTTTTGTAGTGACTCCGGCCTTGATCACGAAGATAACACCGCTTTCCAGGGATTTGCTGACCACAAGGGCATCTGTGACAGAGTTGATGGGGGGAGCATCGATGACAACCTTGTCATATTCCCATTTCAATCCCTCCATAAGCTCCAAAAAATTCTGAGAACCCAGGAGTTCGGAAGGGTTAGGAGGAATGGGCCCGGATGGAATGACGCTTAACCGTTCGTTCAGGTCAAGGGGCCTTGCCCCGCCGCCTCCCACGATCATGTTCGTAAGGCCTCTCTCATTGTTCACCTTTAACAGGTTGTGTATCATTGGCCTGCGAAGGTCAGCATCTATCAGCAAAACCCTGTCCCCTGCAGATGCCATGATAAGGGCTGTGTTGACAGCAATAAACGATTTTCCCTCCTGGGGCATGAAGCTCGTCACTACAAAGGACTTGGGAGGATTTTCAGGAAAGGAGAAGAGAATTGCAGTCCTGAGGCTCCTGAAGGCCTCCGCTGCTATCGATTTTGGCTTGTGATGGACAATGAGTTCGGGGCTGCTGACAGCCTCTCCTGCCTCTGCCTTGAAATCAATACTGGGGATAATGGCCAGGTTCGGTGCGTTGAAGTGCTCCTTCACATCCTCCGGACTCTTCACCGTGTTATCCAGGTATTCAAGAAAGAAGGCCAGGCCCACGCCCATAAAAAGCCCAACTACAAAGGATAGAAGTATATTGCGTGCCTTTTTCGGTTTTGCCGGGTGTATCGGCGCTGTGGCAGAATCGATGATCTTTATGTTGGTTGCGCCGAACTCGTGTTCCACGCTTGTTTCTTTGAGCCTTTTCAGAAGGTTTTCATAGAGCTCCCTGTTCTTTTCCACCTCCCGGAGGAAAACACCGTATTGTATTGAGTGTTCGCTCAGTTTCTGCGCCTCTGCCTTTTGCCCCTCAACAGCGGAACGGGCGGAATTCTCCTTGGCCCGTGCTATGGCGTAGTCGTTCTTGATGGCGTTGACCACGCTCTTTGCCTCAAGCTTGATCTTCTGCCTGGTTGCCTCGAGTTCCTGTTTCAGTTGGACCATTTTCGGATGTTTGTCGCCAAACTTCTGTGACGCCTCGGAGATCTGTGTCTCCAGCTTGGCCTCGCTTGAGCGCAACGTCAGGATAAGGGGGCTGTTACTGATTGGGGGGATAGACTCATAGGGTACGTTTTTTGCTATCAGGTCCTGAACCTCCCTGTAGCGCGACTCTGCCTCGAGCCTCTCTGTCTGAGCCTTAATGAGACTTGCATTGAGTCCTGCGAGGCGTTGCATGGCAACATTCTCGCTTTCTTTCTGGCCCGGCTCCTGAGTAAGCTGAACAATACCGTACTTTTCCTTGTAGTTCTGGAGCGCCTGCTCTGACTCTTCCAATTTTATTTTCTGCTCATTGATCTGCTTGCTGAGGAAGTCCGCAGCCTCGCTCGATGTAGACGACTTGTGCTCCATTATGAAGACGATGTAAGCCTTTGCAATTGCGTTTGCCACGGTGGCTGCTAAAGAGGGATCTTTGCTTTCAAAGCTGAGATCTACGAGGCGGCTGTTTCGGATAGGCTCAACAGAGTAATGCTTGTAAAATCGTTCAATAACGAGTCCTTCCTTTTCCTCCTTTGTTATGAACTTCTTGTTTAAGCCTGTTTCTGCCATAAAGGTCCTGTTTTCAGAAAGATTCAGGGTCCGGATCACTTTGAGCACAAAGCTTTTGCTCTGGAGGAGCTTGTACTGGGTCTGGTAGAACTCTGTTCCTGTTGCATCACCGGGCAGCATCTGCCTGATATCCAGGGCCCGGGGGATTTCCCTGTCTATGAGTATTCTGGAGGTTGCTTTATAGATAGGGGTTGCAATAAAGGATGCAACAGCGACGATGACAACGATCGCTGCAAAACACAGGATGGCCGGTTTTCGCCATTTGTAAAGAACGCGCAAATAATCATAAATATGTATCTGCCGGGCCGGACTTCGGGGTTGTGTCATAGTTATAAACCTCCTGACAGGGTAATCCTCTAAGAACTCGTTACCAGAAACTCTCGGGAACGATGACTGTGTCCCCGGGCTCTATGGGCTTGTCCAGCGTAAGGCTGAGTTCCACTTTTTTCCCCTGGGATTGGCGGACTACCTTTACTTTGCTGCGGCGGGCCTTCTCGGTGAAGCCGCCGGCTGTGCTGATGGCGTGAAGAAGGCTCATCCCCCGCTGATAGGCATACTGACCGGGCTTCATTACCTCTCCGGTGACATAGAACATCCTGGCCTTGGGCACAAAAATGGTATCGCCGTTCCGTACCTCGATATTCCTGGCCTTTTCTTCCATGTCTCCTTCACGCTGGAGCATGTCTCGAATCTGTATCCTGATGATCTCGCTGTCTTCAACCTCTTCAGGAAGCAGGGCTCTGCCAGCTTGATCGCTTTTTTTCGGTCGCACAATCATGATTTCATGGTCTGCCTCAGAAAGCAGCCCTCCTGCCATAGAAAGGGCTTCCACCACATTCATCCGTCGGGTGAGGGCATAGGGGCCGGGCATCTTAACCTCTCCCATTATGGAGACTTTGCTGCTTTTATAGCTTTCAATAACAACGCTTACCTGGGGGTTTATGATATAATCCTTATTGAGAAGCTCCCCGATCTTTTTTTCTATCTCAATGGTGGTCAGGCCGCCCACCGGGACCTCACCAATCAGAGGAAAACTGATTTTCCCCTCAAGGTTGACCCGTATCTTTCGCGTAAGGTCAGGATGGTCCCAGACAGTGATGGATATCTCGTCTTCAGGGCCTATGACATAGTCATCCTGGGCAGATGCTTCTGCAAGAAAAGCAACAACAAAAAACAAAGCGAGACAAAAAACATTTGCAAAGAGTTTTTTCTTCATAATTAACCTGCACAAACCAGTTTTATGGCGAGTAGACAATCTTGAACATTACCCTGTTTTCTCCAAAAGAATAGTTTTCAAAATTCGAATCACGGTTAATGTAGTTGTAATCAAGGCGCACTTTCAGATACTTTTGAATATCGTAAAAAGCGCCGATGCCGGTACTGTATACCTTATCAGTACGCTCCTTGAAAAATCCCGTGAAGGGTTCCGGCGTCCTTTCCTGGTAGTCAGCGCGATCGTACCAGGCCATTGCCCTGCCGCCTATTTTTCTCGTGAAGTAATGCTGAAGGGTCAGTGCAGCAGCAGTCCTGTAATATGGTACGTTGGCGTAATAAGTATCATCGTGAAAAGCCCGCAATACTGAGAAGGAGAGGCTGGTATACTTCGTGAAGTTCTGTATCAGGTCGATATCTGCCACCCATGTGTTACTCCGGGTATCTCTCCCTGGAAGCCTTCTGTCGAACTCTTTCCGTCCATATCCAAACTTAACCCGGCCTGCAAGCTTGCCCTCAGGGTCGAAGCTGAGGCCCAAAAAAGCCTGGTTCACTGTGCTGTCATAAATATCCGATCTGTCAAAGGCCTTGACCACGTGCTGGAACTCGATGAGACCCGAGGTGCGGGCTGTGAACCGATAGAACAGGCTGCCTCCGTACAGGTCAGAGAGATAGCTGTAAATTTCATCACGGCTGGAAGACATGTTGAAATCATCTCTCGTGTACTGCAACTGCGCTTTCCAGCGGTCGGCAAAGCGGTACGATGCCTTTGCATCAGTCACATTTTCAGTGTAATGTCTCTGGCGTTCAATAAAAACGCTCCTTTCGTACCAGTTGTTTATATACCGGTGCTCCACCCCGAAATCAACACCGCCGGGAAACCGAAAACGCAGATCACCCCGGAGGCGGTTGTCCCAGTAATTGTTGGAGGAGTATCGGGCATAGTTCCTCCAGGCCCCTGAATACCCCAGGTTTAAGGAGTGGCTTCCACCGAAGAGATACTCTGTGCGTATGCCGGGGAGGATGGAGGTGATGAAATCGGACTTTCTGTCGTGTTCGGTCTGATAGATATTGCTCCTGTGCATTTCTTCCAGACCAATTTCAGGATAAACCCTCAGGTTGCCCAGCTTTAGTTCTGCAAAACTGCTGCAGTGCATTAAAAAGACAAAGAGTCCTGCAACGGCCAGTATGAATGACACATTCCTCTTCATTGTTCCGGCTACCCCTTTCATAGTCCGGGTCTGCTTACCCCTGGATTTCATGGTTTGTTTCAACCAATTCTTGTATAGTTCTGACATTTTGTCAAGAAAAAAGGTGTATACCCTCATCTGTGTCCATCATTGTTACAAAGCTTCTTTTCACAGGATGAACACGGATGAACGCCGATAAATCCTGATAAAGTATTCTTTGACCGTCTGGCTGATAAACATTCCAGCCGGTCAATATCCAGCCCTTCGGGCACAATATAACTCTCTGCAGCCCCCATGGGCTGAGCGTTTCCTTCATTGACGCTCTATCACAATGGAGGAAACAATTTAATTGAGCATCAGTTTTTGTCATTCATCTGTGTCCATCTGCGTGTATCATTGTTACATAGAATCTTTGAATTTATTCACAGGATGAACACAGATGAACGCCGATAAAACCGGATGAAGTATCTTTTGACCGTCTGGCTGATAAACATTCCCGCCGGTCAATATCCAGCCCTTCGGGCAATATGCAACTCTCTACTTCCCGCATGGGCTGAGTGTTTCCTTCATTGCCGATCTATCACAATGGAGGAAACAGTTTAGTCTATCATTAGCTTTTATCATTACATCTGCGTCCATCTGCGTGCATCATTGTTTCACACTGATTTATTCGTTTGTTGTAAAGATTCTTTTTTACAGGATGAACACAGATGAACGCCGATAAAACCGGATAAAGTATCTTTTGACCGTCTGGCTGATAGAGCATTCCAGCCGGTCAATATCCAGCCCTTCGGGAGAAATCTTGCGCTTCAGTAGCCGACAGGCGAGGAGCGTGGATGGCTTAGATGCCGTATCACAAAGCCAGCCACAGTTTTCACAATCATTATTACATCTGTGTCCATCATTGTTACAAATGCCTCTTTCAATTATTGCAAAGCATCTTTTTTACAGGATGAACACGGATGAACACCGATAAACCACGATGACGTATTCTTTGACCGTCTGGCTGATAGAACATACCAGCCGGTCAATGTCCAGCCCCTGCGGTGCGCTAGTAATTGGTGTCATTTGCCAGTCGCTTCACCTGTATCCTCGGTGTACCGAAGTTAATAAGAAGGCACGTTGACAGACCGGTTGCCTTCAAATAATTTATGCACTGTGCCTTATGGAAATCTTCAATCTGTTTTGTAGCCTTTAACTCTACGAGTACCTTTCCATCAACGAGTAGATCGCCCAGGTATTCTCCGACCACGATCCCGTCATAATGCACGGTAAGAGGGTATTGTTGCTCGACGTGAAGTCCCTTCTTGCGCAGTTCATGAGCAAGAGCGTTCTCGTAAACCTTTTCGAGAAAGCCATGGCCAAGAGTATTGGCAACAACATATGCACAGCCAATGATCGTTTCAGTTAATTCATCCCCATGCATAATAAACAGGTATTACTCGCCGACAGGCGCTGAGCGTTTCCTTCATTGCCGATCTATCAAAATGGAGGAAACAGTTTTATTGAGCATCCGTTTTTGTCATTACATTTGTGTCCATCTGCGTCCATCAATGTTACAAATGCCTTTCTCAATTGTTTAAAATCTTCTTTTTTTTACAGGATGAACGCTGATGAACGCTGATAAGTTATCTTTTGACCGTCTGTTTGATAGAGCATACCAGCCGGTCAATAATCAGCCCTTCGGGCACAATATAACTCTCTGCTGCCCCCATGGGCTGAGCGTTTCCTTCATTGCCGCTCTATCACAATGGAGGAAACAATTTAATTTGTATCTGTTTTTGTCATTCATCTGTGTCCATCTGCGTCCGTCATTGTTACAATGCTTTTTTCAATTGTTTAAAATCTTCTTTTTCACAGGATAGCAGCCGATGAGAACTCTGGTTTCTCCCCTGCCTATTCAAAATTCTCCGGCGTCTGGAACTCAATGGTGCGGTTATCCGCAGTCAGATGAGTTTCCAGGGAGAGGTTCAGGACTACAAATCTTTCAGGCTGGTACGCCTCGATAAAACTGTGTGCCGACCGACTGAGCCTGGGTCGGTCCAGATTGGCAGCCTTGACCTCCAGAGCCATGAGCTTGCCTGCCTGTTCGACCACAAAGTCCACTTCACCCCCGGCTTTGCTCCGCCAGAAGTGTATGGATGCCATGAGAGGCAGGCGCTTGTATAACTCCGAAAACACCCAGTTCTCCATAAGGGCGCCCTTGTCGGTTCTCAGAGAAATATCTGTCGAAAAGGAGTTGAGCAACTGATTGCGAATGCCGTTGTCCACAAAGTAAACCTTGGGTGACGTGGTCAATTCCCGTCGTTTTCCGCCGGCAAAGGGCCGAATCACCTTGACTATGTGACTTTCCTCAAGAATCTCCACGTAGGCATGGATTGTGCCCGCATCAACACGACAAATGGACGCGAGTTCCGAGAAATTCACCAGGCTTCCTGTTTGCCTGGCAAGGAGCGTCAGGAGTTTCCGGAAAACATCGACGCGCCTGATACGGAACAGATCCGAGGCATCCCGCAAAATCAGGGCTTCAGCCAGGTCAGAAAGAAGGCGGGCACGATCCTGGTCATCATTGGCGAGATAAGCCGCAGGATAGCTGCCATAGATCATCTGACGGGCAAAGATATTCTTGCCGTGATTTTTAGAGGCGATTGGGTTGGCGGGCTTTTCATGCAGCAACAACTCCTTGAGGCTGAAGGGCAGCAGACGAAGGCGATCCGCCCTGCCTGCCAGAGATTCCCGTGTCTTGCTCATCAAATGAAAGGAAGACGATCCGGTAACCAGAACGGGAATGCCAGGTTTTGCATCAACCAGGCCTTTCACAAAAAGCCCGGCATCGGCAAGGTGCTGGGCCTCATCAAGAAAAACAGCTTTGATGAATTGGTAACTTTCCCTGAGCAGGGCAACAAGATCAATGGCGCCGCCCAGAGCCGAACGTAAAAGAGGATCCTCCAGGTTAAGATAAAGAATATTGGGCGAACATGATTGGAGAAGACGCCAGGCAAGGGTAGATTTCCCTGATTGACGGGGACCGACAATGAGGAGGGCACGATCATTGTGTAGTTTGACGGGTTCTGCCTGACGGAGAACATAGATTTCGGGGAGATAGCGATGGATCAAAGCATTGGCCTGGTCAGGGTGTATAAGCCAGGGGTTGTACTGCAAAATTCGGTTTTGGACTTCACTGCTCAGCATAAGTCTTATATATCATGGTTTATCATGATTATCAATCATAATTAACCAGCTTAAATTACTATTTGATTCAGTCTCGAACATTTATCCTTTGAAAATATTCAAAGTTTCTTTTTACATGATGAACGCCGATAACTCCGGATGAAGTATTCTTTGACCGTCTGGCTTATAGAGCATACCAGCCGGTCAGCATCCCGCCCCTTCAGGTGTAGTCTTGTGCTTCAGTCGCCGACAGGCGCTGAACGTTTCCTTCATTGACGCTCTATCACAATGGAGGAAACACCTTAGTTCATTATTTGTTTTCATCTGTGTCCATCTGCGTGCATCATTGTTAAAAAGCATCTTTTTACAGGATAAATGCGTAAATCTATAAGGGACGCTGTCAATTTGTCGAGTAACGAGGTCAAAGGCGGAAGGT
>Ga0255342_1000474_pt1 | contig 67561 bp, 66 predicted proteins | sample wastewater_treat_3_FD_192416 | JGI IMG/M metagenome (GOLD analysis project Ga0255342, IMG submission 192416) | Wastewater microbial communities from Lulu Island WWTP, Vancouver, Canada - plant14 | ecosystem: Engineered > WWTP > Wastewater > Unclassified | place: Canada: Vancouver, British...
AATCTCTGATTGGTCCATACACTCAATTAAAGATTATTGACATAATATTACTTAATTTTTCCGGTCTAATTTATTTCGGCATGGTGGGAAAATATTAAGAACCATGTGAGAGCTAAACACGTACAAATTTATCTTTTTTGGTCGGAGAAAAAAATGTGTAGTCCCGAAACTCTTGACCTTATATTATAATTCCAGATATCAAACCGAACTTTTAGAACGTTTGCGCTGTTTTCTGATTCCTTATGACCCATTTATTCAAGGATGATTGCCGCCTCTTGCATCTTGAGTTCATCTTCGAGAGCATCCTTCAGGATGTAAGCGACTCCTTTCATGGGGATGTTTCTTGAGCACACGCATGAATTGGACATTGCACATTTGCCAAGAAGCTCCAAGGGATGCTTTTTCAACAGCTGCTTGAACCCCCTCGTGACCTCCGGTGTCACTAACCTAACGCCATTCAGTCCCAGCGCTTTTAAGCCATTGAAGCAACTCTCCTAACAACTCTCATTCACTATCCTCAACCGCAGCACTGAGGATCTCTCGATAACCATCCTCGCAATAGCAATGACTACAAGCAGCGACACAAGCAAGAGAACGATAATGATGAACCTGCTGTCAGATTTCCCGATTTCCATGATCTCCCTCTTCGCCTTCCTCATCATCCTTGCCGCCATGCTCGTCCGGAGCCTGACCGGTTTTGGCTCCGCCCTGATCTCCATCCCCCTTCTCTCCCTCCTCTTCGGAGCGAAGTACGCCATCCCCTTCATAATGATCTATGAGTGCATAATCGACATCATGATCCTGGCAAAGGATAAAGGGGGACTCAAGAGGGACACGATCCGGGATTGGCCTATGCTGGCAGCAGCGTTGGTGGGAATCCCAATAGGGACCGAGGTACTGATACTCTCTGATGACCGGCTCCTGAAGATCCTGATGGGATCTATTCTGATCATCTTCTCCATCCTGATGCTGGCGAACCTGGGCCTGAAGCTCAAAAGAAGCACCTTCAACTCTGCTACCACAGGCCTGGTGGGCGGATTGCTCTGCGGGAGCGTGGGCATGCCCGGACCCCCCATGGCGCTGCTTTTAAGCAGTCAGGGGCTGGAAAAAGAGGAGTTTCGCCGGATGATGGTGATATTCCTCACCGCCATAGACTTTCTGACCTTCGGCTACTACATCCTGGTGGGGCTGGTTGACGCAGAGATGCTCATCTTCAGCCTCTGGTTCATTCCCGCAATGCTGCTGGGATTTCTCGCCGGCAGCCTTGCCTTCGGCAGGGTGAGCGAGGAGCGTTTCAGACGCCTGACCCTGGGGATCACCCTGGCCGCAGGAGCTTTTCTCCTCTGGAGCACCTGGGGCTAAATAGAAACATTGAATTACACCCTCACTTATCCCTCTAATGTTCAGGTGACCGATATTGCAATTGCTCCTAATCCATTCCGATTTCATAGAGTTTGAGGCCAAGAGGCCCACGAAGCTGGCAGAAGAGATCGATGAGTCGGCCAAGAGGGGCCGCCTTGATGAGGCGCTGTGCGCCTTCATCGCTGTGGAGAAGTTCGATGAGGACGACAGCGATGCGGTGATCGCCGAGGGCGCAAAGCAGATAGCTGAAGTGGCCGGCCAGGTCAACTCCCGCCGCATCATGCTCTACCCCTATGCCCACTTGAGCTCCAGCCTCTCCACCCCGGCCACAGCAGTCAAGATCCTCAAGGGAATGGAAGAGCACCTCTCCCGGGACTTCGAGGTCATGCGCGCCCCCTTCGGCTGGTACAAGGCCTTCACCATCAGCTGCAAGGGCCATCCCCTCTCTGAGCTCTCCCGCTCAATCAAGCTTGGCGAGGGGGAGGTGGTATCCGAGGCCCTCAAGTCCGAGGCCAAGGCAGTATCCTACTGGAAGATCCTGGATCTGGATGGCAGGCTGGTGGATGCGGACGGGTTCGATTTCCAGGGCCATCCCAACCTGCAGAAGTTCGCCAACTATGAGATCTCCAAGGCCAGAGCAGTGGACAGGATCCCGCCCCATGTGGAGCTCATGAGGCGGCTGGAGCTGGTGGACTACGAGCCCGGATCCGACTCAGGCAATATGCGTTACTATCCCAAGGGCCGCCTGGTCAAATCCCTCCTGGAGACACTGGTCCTGGAGAAGGCAGAGGATATGGGAGCGATGGAGGTGGAGACCCCCATCATGTACGATATGGAGCACCCCACATTGAAGAAGTATCTGGACCGCTTCCCCGCCCGGCAGTACCAGATCGATTCGGACAAGAGAAAGCTCTTCCTCCGCTTCGCCGCCTGCTTTGGCCAGTTCTTGATGAGCCATGATATGTCCATCTCCTACAAATCCCTGCCCCTGAAGATGTTCGAGATCACCAGGTATAGCTTCAGAAGAGAGCAGCGGGGGGAGCTGGTGGGCATCCGCCGCCTGAGAGCCTTCACCATGCCCGACATGCATACCCTGAGCCGGGATATGCAGTCCGCCATGGAGGAGTTCAGAAAGCAGTATCTGGCCAGCATCGATGTCCTGAAGGAGGTGGGCCTGGAGGTTGATGACTATGAGGTGGCGATCAGGTTCACCCGCGACTTCTATCAGGAGAACCGGGAGTTCATCGAGAGCCTGGTGGACATCGTCAAAAAACCAGTCCTGATTGAGATGTGGGATGAGAGGTTCTTCTACTTCGTCCTCAAGTTCGAGTTCAACTTCGTGGATACCATGGACAAGGCCAGCGCCCTCTCCACAGTGCAGATCGATGTGGAGAATGCTGAACGCTACGACATCAACTATATCGATGAGTCCGGTGCCCGGCGCCGGCCCATCCTCCTGCACTGCTCCCCCTCCGGAGCGATAGAGAGGGTGATGTATGCCATACTTGAGAAGTCGGCCCGGCTCTCCGAGGAGGGCAGGCTGCCCATGCTCGAGACCTGGCTCTCACCCACCCAGGTGAGGATCATACCGGTGGCCGAGCGCCACCAGGAGAGGGCCTTTGAGGTGGCCGGAATTCTTGGATTCCGCACAGATATCGATGATAGGGACGAGACCGTGGGCAAGAAGATCCGGGATGCGGGCAGGGAGTGGGTGCCTTATGTGGCAGTGATCGGGGACGAGGAGCTGCACTCCGGCCAACTGACAGTCACAGTGCGCAGCGAGTCCACCCCCAAGTCGCCGGCAAAGAGGGCGATGAGTGTGGATGAGCTCAAAGAGAGGCTGGCAGCAGAGACAAGAGGAAAGCCCTGGCGCAGGCTGCCCCTCGCCACGAGGCTCTCGGAGAGGCCCAGGTTCATCTGAAGGGAGCTGCTGGCAGAGCCAGGGGCTTTCAGCCCGGGCCGGCCACGGCGGGGAAAAAATGCCGGATGGGCCAGGAATCAGAAGACTATGGTCCATCCCTCTTTTGCTGCCTGCTCCTTGGTGTAGCTGACCCCATCCACCTTCAGGCCCTTCTTATCGAGAAGGGTGATGATCCCTCCCTTATTGGACAGCTCAATCTCCTTGCCGGAGAGGGGCACATAGAGGGCTTCCCCTGCTCTGATCATCCCACTGAGGAGCATCTTCTTCTTGTTCTTGTCCGCCAGCGACCAGCCGGCCAGATCGATCTCAGAAGGAGTGGTGTTCAGAAGGGTGAGCGCCTCCAATCCCTTGTCCTCGCCCCGGGGATTGACCAGAGCGGCGATGATGCAGATGCTCTTGGCTGCACCAGGTTCCGGCGGAATCACCCTATCGCAGACATCGGGAAGACGATGGCCTGTAGCATCATCGGTATGGAAACACTGGGACTGGAAGGCGAGGAATATGCCGATCCACCTCTTCTCGTCCGGCAGATGAATGATCAGGCAGCCATCCTGCCATATCCCATCGTATTTCATGAAGCGATCCGAGCTTCCCTGGTTCATGTGGATATCGTGAATGCCATTGCCGGGAGCAAAGCCGAAGAACTTATCCCTCACCTCCTCCGGTCCCCAGCGCTCGCCGAAGGCATAGATCTCGCTTGACTCCATGGCAATTGCCTTGGCCACATACTTTTGAACCAGCTCATTTAGGTCGTTGTCCTCACCGGGGATGTTGTAAGGCAGCGCCACCATCTGTGAGGTGTCAAAGAGGTTGCCCCGGATGAAATCCATGGCCATCTCCCCCTGCCTCTTCTGCAGGGAATGGTATCCCCGGGGCAGTGGGCCGAGAAGCTCGATGATGGGGTGGTGGAAGCTCTCATCCACATAATACAGAACATCAGAAGGCGGCTCCTGAGACTCGACATTTACAGCAATGCGGAAGAGAAGGCGGTCATCGCTGACCAGAATCTGGAAATGAGGGGTGCTTCCACTTCCCTTCTTGGTCTCAATGGCCTTTCCCTTCAGCACTCCATATCTTTTTAGCGGCATGGGAAATCCCTATACATACTGCCTCTTGCAGCGATAAATACTTTGCCACTGATATCTATAAACTCTTTGATTTCTCAGCCTTTAGATCCTGCAATCAAGGATCCAGCTCTCTGGGAGCACATGATACATTTTTATATTAAGAGGCAGAGGACAGTGGCGGGATTGGCAGATCGGCCAGGGGGCCAGGCCCGGAGGCCTCCGCCTGGGGGTGATTGTCGATTCCCGGCCCTCCGGGGATGTAGAATCTCCTTCCCAGATCGCTGTAATAGTTGCCCAGGCTTCCATTGTCCCAGCGGTTGTTCTCCCCCCGGTCGTAGGCATTGCAGCCGTTATCGATCAGATGATTGGCATAGACCAGATCCCAGCGGGAGGAGAAGGTCAGGTAGATGCCATAGCCATTCTCCTGGGCGGTGTTGCCCACGATGGTGTTATTGCTGGCATGATTGGCCAGATAGAGGCCTTTGCCATTCTGGCGGAGGTGATTTCCCTCCAGCAGGTTGTCATTGCTATCATAGGAGAGATAGATCCCCTTGGAGTTGTCAGCAGCCCAGTTTCCCAGGAGGTGATTATCCCGGGAGCCGTCCAGGTATATGCCTGAATCCTTGTTGTTGCTGGCGTTGTTGTATGCTATCCGGTTGCTGTTGCTGAACTCAGATAAGGAGATGCCATACCAGTCATTCTTGAGGACGGTATTGTTGAGGATGGAGTTGCCGCTGGCAGAGCGAAGGGAGATGGAGGTATCGCCGTTATTTCTCAGTTGATTGTTCTGGATGACATTCCCCTGGGAGTAGATGAGATATATGCCGCAGTCGCTCTCCTCATTTATGTTGTTGTCTCTGATATCGCACTCTTCTATCAGATTGTCATTTGAGCGGTAGAGGATTATGCCATTGGTATTGTTATTGATCTCATTCTTGACGATGCTATTGGAGTGGCCCCCATCCAGGCGGATGCCGTCCAGGCAGCCGGAGATGCTGCTGTTGGCTATGGTATTGCCACTGGAGATGGCGTGGATGCCTATGCGGCGGGTGGTCCTGATATTGAATCCCGAGATGGTGATATCATCGGCGCGCAGTGTTATGGCATTGCCGCTTGCTCCTGCATCCAGCAGCGGACGGCCCCTGCCCTGCAGCACCACCTGCCTGTCGATGTCCAGGCTCTCGTGATAGACCCCGCCCTCCACCTGCACAATGTCACCGGGCTGGGCAGCATTCAAGGCTGCCTGAATGCTCTCTCCGGGCTCGACACTGATCAGAGCGGCATGGCCCAGGTTTGCAAGCAGGATGGATCCCGCAAAAAGGACAGCTAGAGCTATTACCTTATTATTCATTGCTTCTCCCAGATGAGGTTATGAAGGTTCTCGATCTTAAGACTTGCCTTTGCAAGCATCCTTTTCCAAGCATCACTTTGCAAGCATCACTTTGCAAGCATCACTTTAGAGGCCGATCGCCCAAACGGCTCCTGAAAAGCGCCCGGCTCCTGAAGATCGCTCCTCTCAGATCTCAGGAGCCAGAAGATCAACGAATAGCTGTCCATCTCTTATCTCTGTCCTGTAAACGCGCAGGGGATTGGTCGCCGGCCCCCTCAAGACCGATCCATCGGTGATGCGGAACTGAGAGTAGTGCCAAGGACAGGTCAGCATCTCGCCCTGCAGAGATCCCTCGGCCAGGGGAGCGCCTGCATGCGAGCACCTGGCATCCAGACAATAGAGTCTGCCCTCGAGATTTACGACCAGGATCTCCTCTCCCTGCAGATAAAATTGCCTCATCTCCCCTGGGCTGATCTCCTCGATGGAGCAGAGCCTCAGAAACATGATCCCAACTCCTTTGCCATTCTGTTCTCCTCTGCAGATGCCATCTCCCGGCGCTTCTGCAGATACTCGCAGACAGCGATGACGAACTCGGCATGAGACCAGGCTAAAGGGGAGACGGAGACGGACGAGCCGGTGAACGGATGGATCTGCTCTGCCATCACCCCTGATGGCTGGGAGTGCCTGACAGCCCATTCCAGCAGCTTTAGAGCCTCATCCAGCCCCCCGGGCCCATCGGCGCGGGCGATGAGCCATCTTGCCAGCCAGAGTGTGCAGATAAACCAGGGGTTCCCGGGCAGATCCGGGGAGATCCTCTGATACTCATCGTTCTCGTACCTGGCCAGGCCACCAACATCGGTTCCTATCCAGAGCTGCGCCCTGATGGAGGCCATTGTCTCCTCTACCATCCTGTCCCTGGCACTGAAAGCTCCGAAGAGGAAGACCGCCGCCATGCTGCTGTCCACGATGGCGTCGCGAGAGCCGTCCGGGTAGATGGCTCTCAGGAACCGGCCCTTCTCCGGATCGTAGAGCTGGCTGATCATGGCCGCCTTCAGATCTGCTGCAGCCCGGACCAGTATCTCATGCCGCTCGCGATTATAGAATACCCGGGCGAACCTGGCTGCAGCGATCAGGGCGGCATAGACGGAGGCGGCTGTCCAGGTGAAGGTTCCCAGCTTCTCCTCCCACAGATCAAAAGAGGCCCTGGGAAGGCCGGTATCGGAATCCAGATAATCAAGCAGGAAGTCGGTGGCCTTCAGCACCAGGTTGGGATAGACGCCCTCGATGAACTCTATGTCCCTGTATCTTTCAAAGTGCCTCCAGAGAGCATAGAGGACCAGGGCGGTCTCATCCTCCTCTATGGCCAGCAGCCCTCCTCCCGGTGAGGGCAGCCAGCTGCTGCCCACAGATCCGTCTGGAGAGTATTTATGGTGAAAGAAACCCTCTTCAGTCAGGGCCTGATTGCAGAACAGAAAGAAGCGGATGCTGGACTCCCTGAATCCGGCCAGGTCGAAGGCCTGAGCAGCTATAGCGCCGTCTCGCATCCAGACGTAGGAGTAGGTATCTTTGTTGAATTGCAGTATGTCCGAGTCGCATGATGCTATTATCCCGCCCCGGCGATCCTCCAGGGCGCTCATTATGGCCAGGGAGCTCTTGTAGGCCCTCGCGATCTCCCTGGGGAGGGGGTTGAGATCCACCTCCGGCTTGTTCACCCAGGCCGACCAGTAGTTCTCAGTCTCCAAGAGCAGCTGCTCTACTCCTATGCTCTTTGCCCGGGCGTCCAGATCCAAAACCCGGGAGAGGTTCCGGCCGCAGGCGATCCAGTAATAGATGGTGCCCCTGGACTTCGCCGAAAGATCCAGATCGAAGCCGAGCACTGAGTCCACAGAGCCCTGAGCGATGGGATTGCCGCTGAGAGCACCATCCTCAGCATCCCTCCAGGTGCCATCCCTGCCCGGCAGCTCCTTGTGGCCGGCGGCAAACTGGCTGATTCCCTCCCCCTTGCCGGTGATGCCGTTGACCAGAAGGTAGCGCTGGCGCTTGTAATGGATCATGGCATTTATGGCCGGCTCATACATCACCGTATCGCCCACGACATCGCCGTAGATGTGAAAATCATGGGCAAAGAATATCCGGAGCTTGCGCTGCTGTTGAGCCAGGTTGCTGACCATGATCTTTCGCAGGAAGAGGTCATGGGTGCGGTGAACGGCATCATTGGTCTCGATCCTGATCTGCAGGGCGGCATTGCCGGCAATGCTGCGAGAGACAAGTGTCTCGGGCATATATCCGGTCTTTGTCTGCCAGCCATCTCCCAGCCAGCTGAAGCGGCCGTCAGCCCATACCCCCATCTTAAGCTTGTGTCCTGAGAGGTGGTTTTCCAATCCCACCCGCGGGTAGAAGAGATCGCGGACGTTCGTCTGACCATCAAAGGCCACCGCCAGCCGGCCGTTGCTTATCACTGAGACTCTGGGCAAATTCTCCCTCCAAAGACGGCTCATCTATATCGCTCTTAGGATATATTATCTGCCTCAGAACCTGTATTGGCCTTGGGATCTATACGATGCCCATCTTGATTTTGAACTGCTTCGAAGGGTATATGTTATCCCAGCCCTCTTCACCGCCCAGCCATGATCAAGCAGCCCCCTTTTCTGCCCATCTCCTTGCAGGAGGCTGGGGACCTGGGCATCGAGCAGTTCGACATCATCCTGGTGAGCGGAGATGCCTATGTGGATCATCCCTCCTTCGGGGCGGGCCTTCTGGGGCGGGTTCTCTGGGACGCCGGCTACACTGTGGGGATCATCGCCCAGCCGGACCCGAAAAAAGACGGGGATTTCCTCCTTCTCGGACCGCCTCTCCTCTTCTTCGGCATAACCTCGGGCAACGTGGACTCCATGGTCAACAACCTCACCCCCAACCTCAAGCGCCGCCGCCGGGATGTCTACTCCCCCGGCGGCCGCCTCCTCCGCCCGGACCGGGCGGCGATCGTCTATGCCAACCGGGTGCATGCCCTCTTTCCAAAGGCGCCAGTGGTCCTGGGAGGGATTGAGGCCAGCCTGCGCCGCTTCGCCCATTACGACTACTGGTCGGACTCCGTCCGCCAGTCCATCCTGGCGGACGCCCCCGCCGACCTCCTGGTCTATGGCATGGGGGAGAGGCCCATCCTGGAGGTGGCCCGGCGCTTGAAGGCGGGGGAAGAGATCGCCCAGATCGGGGATGTCCCGGGAACAGCAGTCAAAGAACAGCTGCGACGCTGGCGGGAGAAGGAGAGAGAGGAGGCCGTTCTCATCCCCGGCTATATTGAGGTCAAGGAGGAGAAAAGAAAATATGCCGAGGCCTTCGCCGCGCATTATAATGAGCAGGACCCCTATCAGGGCCGGGCGGTGGTCCAGCCCCATCCCAAGACGGTGATCATCCAGAACCCTCCTGCCCGGCCTCTCAGCTCTGCAGAACTGGACCACATCTACGAGCTGCCCTACAGCAGAGAGGCCCATCCCTCCTACCGGGAGGCCATTCCAGCACTGGAGCCGGTTCAGTTCTCCATCACCAGCCACCGGGGCTGCTTTGGCTCCTGCTCCTTTTGCGCCCTCACCCACCATCAGGGGAGGATTGTGCAGAGCAGGAGCATGAGCTCCATTGTGCGGGAGGCAGAGAGGATGGTCAGGATGCCCGGCTTCAAGGGGATCATCCAGGATGTGGGCGGCCCCACCGCCAATATGTATGCCCTCTCCTGCCACCGCTGGCATCAGGGGGCCTGCCCGGACAGACTCTGCAGCACCGACTGTCCCAGCCTGGATATAGACCACTCCCGCCAGGTGGAGCTGCTCCGCCGCCTCCGGGCCATTCCCGGGGTGAGGAGGGTCTTCATCGGCTCCGGGATAAGGCACGATCTGATCTTGGCCGATCAATCCCCTTATCTGGAGGAGCTGTGCCGCCACCACGTCTCCGGCCACCTGAAGATCGCCCCGGAGCATATCTCAAAGGGGGTTACAGACTGCATGCATAAGCCCCCCCGCCAGGCTCTGGATGCCTTCCGGGAGAGGTTTGCGGCTGCCTCCCGGGCAGCGGGCCGGGAGCAGTATCTTCTGCCCTATCTCATGTCCGGCCATCCTGGATGCACCATCGCCGATATGGTGGAGCTGGCAGAGTATCTGCAGGACAACCACCTGTACACTGAGCAGGTGCAGGACTTCACCCCCACCCCCATGACCGTCTCCACAGCCATGTATCACACCGGCCTGGACCCCTTCACCCTCCTGCCGGTGCACGTGCCAAAGGGGGAGGAGAAGAGGATTCAGAGAGCCATCCTGCAATACAGGGATCGCAGGAACTATCATCTGGTCAGGGAGGGGCTGAGGAGGGCGGGAAGACAGGATCTCATAGGAGAGGGGGAGAGGTGCCTCATTCCTGCGCAATACAGAGGGGCAAAGCATCGGAAGAGGGGGCGAAAGGAGGCGAAATAGCAGCAGGCAAGCATTACTCAGATCCTGAAATCCTGTATCAACATCCATAACAATAAGTCGAAACTTAGAAATAGTAAAAGTGGATAATCATAATGTTTAAGGACCTGAATCCTGTATTACAAGGCCCTTGAGGTGAGCTTCTGGACGATATGCATTCGATGATGAGAAGAGCAATCGTATGCTCTCTGCCTGTCCCAGGGCCGGTCAATCACCGCGATCCAGTCCATCTGTGCTGCGTCCATTCCCAGATCCATTCCTAAATCCAATCACAGATCTTCTCTGATCCCTTCTGGGAGACCTACACCGTCTCTATCCCCTTCGCCGGCAGGCATTGTCAGCAGCATCGAATTAAATAGCCAAAGCGAGGTGAATGAAGATGAGCAGGAACTTGAATAGCATTGACGGGAGGATCCTTGCAGTCAGAGATGCCATCTGGAAGAATCATCTGATGGATCGCCGCTATTTGCATACCTCTGATGATACCCAGCAGGTTGATTATTTCCCGGTGCACATCATCTACGCCGCTGATGCCTAAGTCAACTACCGCACCTAAAAGGTGTGGCTTGTAGCTAGAGCTTCGCCTTCATCCTGTTGCGGCTGCAGCACAGCTCACCGGTTTCGCAATCAAGAAGACCACCCCGGAGGGTTGGGTCTTCCCGCTGCGCCTCTCCACTCCCAAAGGCGAAGTGCTGATGGAGGATAAGGGAGCTTTTATTATCATAGCCTCTGGCTCTCAGCTTCCCTTATGATCTCCGATATCTTTCTTTGCGTCTCCTCGGGGGTGCCGGTGGTGTTCACCTCAATCACCCTTGAGCGGGAGAAGAGCATCTGGAAAAAGTGGCGGCGCAAATTGGTCTTGAACTCATTGTGCACCAGAAGATGGGGATTGTAGTAGCCATTCCCTTCCAGAATTGCCAAAGCCTGATCCATCTCCAGGGGGAGCACAATCTCCTTCTGTTCGGGGTCCCGTTTGAGAAAGATCACCTTCTCGATGGTGGTCAGAGGCATGATGCGCCCTTTCCCGATCACCTGGCGGAGGTCCACCACCGCCCGCCCCTTGGCATCAAAGGTCGCCTTCTCCACCAGGCCGGCGAACTCCTTCCAGATATCAGGGAGATCGGCCCGGATATAGAAGTTCTTCTCCGAGCCATATGCTAAGACATCATCGCCGAATATCCTTCCGAAGAACCAGTCATCGCATACCACCCTCATTCGCGGGTTTCGTAAGAGACCGTAGGTATGGGTGGTCTTCCCCGCCCCCGATCCGCCCAGTATGCATATCCCCTGGCCGCGCATGTCCAGACAGGCGCCGTGAACTGAATAGATGTTATGATAGTCCTCCAGGATGTCGCCTGCCACGCTCAGAGCCAGGGACTTGACCCAGCCGTAATAGTCCATATTGATCAGGAATGCTGTCCTTGATTGGGGATCATAAAGGACCTGATTATCTCCCATATCCCGATCCTGGATAACATAAAGCCTCCCGTGGGAGCGAATGCTCTGCGATGCCGAGTAGAAGCTCTCCTCCCAGGCCTCCTTGATCGACGGGCTGCCGGTCAGAAGCTTGATGCAGCATCCATATATCTCCGATTTTATCTCATAGAGCACCTGGCGGGAGTATCTCTCGATCAGCTCCTCTTTCTTCTCTATTGAGATATGAACTACAGCATATGCCACCTGTAAACCTCCTTACATGTCTTTATTTGCTCAGATCGATGCGCTCTGCGGGCCTCAGCCGGCCGTCCAGCTCGTAGAGGAGGGGATCAGCATTGTGAACGGCCAGATCTTCTATATCCAGATCGGATATCCCCTCTATATGCTTGACCAGGGCGCGGATGGTGTTGCCATGGGAGACCACCAGAACGCTCCTCCCTTCCTCCAGGTCAGCAGCTATCTCCTCCTGCCAGAGGGGCAGAAGACGCTCTTGTACCTCCTTCAGGGATTCGGAGGACGAGGAGGGCCCTGCTATCGGATTGGTGCGGCGGCGGCCCCCCTCCTGAAGGCCGATACCCCCCTCAGGCCGGGCAGGGAACCGATGGTGGAAGCTCTTGCGCCACACTCGCACCTGCTCTGCCCCATATATCTCCTCTGCCTCATCCAGGCACAATCCCTCAAAGGAGCCATAAGAGCGCTCGTTCAGCCTCCAGCTCTGGATGACTGGAACTCCCACTAGGCCCATCTCATCCAGCACTATCCACAGTGTCCTCAAAGCCCGCTTCAGAAGCGATGTGTAGGCGAGATCAATGGCTATGCCCGCCCCTCTCATCAGCCGTCCGGCATGGCGGGCCTCCTTCACCCCTTGAGGGGATAGATCGATGTCCGTCCAGCCGGTGAACCTCCTCTCCCGATTCCAGAGGCTCTGGCCGTGCCTGAGCAGTATCAACCGGGGCAAATCATCCTCCAGGCTACTCCCCGCTGTAGAGCCTGTAGGCCCAGTCCACACTGGCATTATCCACTGTTATGGCATAGATGGCATTGCACAGCCTGATCGCTTCATCCAAAGGCCTCTGATGAATATTCCTGCCGGTAGCGTTCCCCGCTGCACCGCTGATATGGATCTGATCATGCAGCCTCTGCAGGAAAAGGCGGGCATCAGTGCTCTCTCCGCCGGCACAGACCACCTTGGTGCGCCCAGCTGCCTGCACAGCCTCCTTGAATATCTCTGCCCGATCCTCCTCCGCCCCGGCGGGATAGTTCAGCTTGACGAAATCGCTTCCCAGGGTCAGGGCCACTCCAGCAGCGCCGGCGATGAGGTGAGGATCCCTCTCATCTGCCACTGCCCGTCCGCGGGGATAGACCCAGAGGACTGTCACCAGGCCTGCCTGATGGGCCTGATAGACCAGCCTGGCGGCCTGGGAGAGCATCTCCCCCTCATGCTCGCTTCCCAGGTAAATGGTGTAGCCCACCCCCAGGATATCCAGTTTGCTGCTCTCCATGAATTCAACCACCTGAGGCACATCTATCCACAGAGGGCTGCGGGGGTCAGCCTGCTCGGTCTTGATCAGGTTGGTCTTGGAGTTCAGCTTGACCAGATAGGGGACGGAGGGATAGTCCATGCCATAGCGGGCGATCAGGCCCAGCTGGGTGGCAAAGACGCCGATATTGGAGCTGGCTGCTATCCGGAATAGATGCTCTGGATCGTTATCCTCCCGGTCGATTCCCTCTCCAAAGAAGTCATCGTTCAGGTGCTCTGCCTTCTGGTCGCCGGCAAATAGCATCAACCTCTCCCGGCCCTTCGTGATCCTCAGATAGTTATCCCGGTATCTGTTCCGGCTCTTTGCCGGGACATCCAGAGGGATCTTGATATTCTCATTCTCGATCATTCTTCCACCTCAGTCCCGGGGGGAGAGGTCGGTGAGCACGACCTGGGGGATCAGCCTCTCAAAATCATCCCTCTGGCACAGCGCAGTTCCCTGGTGAAGGGTGGTGGCAGTACCAGCAGCGGCTGCATATACCAGACATTCTGGCAGCTCCTTTCCCTGCACCAGGCCGAGGACGAAACCAGCCACCGAAGAGTCGCCCGCCCCCACAGTGCTCTCCACCTTCACCGCCGGCGGGACGGCCAGATAGGTCCTTCTGCCCGAGACCAGGAGTATGCCCTTCGCCCCCATGGAGACCAGGACGATCTCCACCCCCTTTTGATTGATCTCTCGCGAGGCAGCAATGATCTCATCCATATCCACCAGCTCTCTGCCCACCAGTTCAGAGAGCTCATGGATGTTGGGCTTGATGATATCGGGGCGGGCGCGGATCCCCTGGCGGAGCGCCTCGCCATCCACATCCAGGACCACTCTCACCTGGCACCTCTTCACCAGGTTTATGATCTTACGATAGATCTCCGGGCTGATGCCCCTGGGCAGGCTTCCGCCGATGGTGACCAGCTCGCTGCAGGGAAGCCTCTCCAGCTGCTCTATGAACTGCATCAGCTCATCCGGCCTGATCTCCGGGCCGCGGGCATTGAAGACGTACTGCTTTCCAGTATCCTTCTCATGAATGACGATATTGGTGCGGGTCTCGCCGGAGACGCGGACAAAGTCGGTCTCGATGCCCTCGTTGAGCAACCTCCCCTCCAGCTCCCGGCCGGCAAAGCCTCCCACAAAACCCAGGGCTACATTATCCTCTCCCAGGTTCTTGAGCACCTTGGAGACATCGACGCTCTTTCCTCCTGCAAAGCTCTTCTCCTCGATTATTCTGTTTGAGGCATCATCGCTCATCCTCTGAATCCATAAGGTGCGATCCAATGCCGGGTTTAGGGTGATTGTGTATATCATCAGATCTCATTTATACAGCAAATCTAATTACTCTTTTCCCTGGATGCCCTTCGGCGATTGCTTCAGACGGAAACAAATATATACGTTGATGATCGTATTCCTTCTGCGCAAAGGTCATACCCCAATCCCTCCTATTTCCATGACTTTTGCCCCCCCTCCTAATTATTCATTGATATCTGTGTTAGCATAGCATCATCTCAACCAGCATCATCTCAACCAGCATCATCTTAACCGAAAGGCTTAAGTCGTCAAATGCCGACATTGTGCCCAGGCAAAAGTCGACGGCCATCAATCCCTCCCGTTTTGATGACTTTTGCCCCTCCCTCCTTTTCGTAACCTCTCGCCTAATTCATATATCGCAAACGCCATAGCCCTCCTTTTATGCCCGATCCAAAGAAGAAGATCGAAGCCCTGATCAGAGCTCTGGAGGAGCTGAGGCTGCATGTGGCGAGAAAGGACCTTTTCATCGGCGACCGCAGGATCAACTCCCAGCTCTATTTCTCCATTGCCAATGCCTGCCTGAGAAATCGCGCCCTTCTCCTCTACGGCGGGATGGGGGCCAACAAGACCACCCTGATCAATCTGCTCGGATCCTCCTTCCTATCTCTCCCCTTCAGCGAGGTGGAGGATAGAATGGTTACCGGCCATCCAGAGCAGACGGAGGAGAAGATGGTGGGCTTTCTCGATCCCAGACAGTGGATGCGGGAGGAGGGCGGGGCCTGCACAGTGCTCTGGACCCCCTGGTCTAAGTCCCGCTGGAAGCTGATCAATGAGGTCAACCGCTTTCCCGGCGGCAAGCAGAACCTTTTCCTTGAGATACTGAAAAAGAGGAAGATCAGCTATTCCGGGCAGGTCAACGAGCCAGGGGATACCTGCTATTATCTGACCATGAACCCTGAGTTCTCCGCCACCTACCCCCTGGACGAGGCTCTGCTGGATCGCATCTCCGCCTGTGTGCCCGCTTTTCAGCCCGATTTCCTGGCGGGGCTGGCCCTCTCCGAGAGAGAGAGGGAGGTCTGGGAGCTGGCTGGAGAGCTGCCCGGGTTCACCCCCCAGGAGTTCGACTCCCTGCCCGGCCTGGTGGCCGGAAAGAGGCTCGACCCTCAGGTGGAGCTGGCAGTCCTCTGCCTGGTGAGAGACTTCACCCTCTGCGAGAGAGCGCCCTCATATGACAAGACCCAGCTATCCTCTGCCCGCCCATCCCGGGGCCTGTGCGCAGGCTGCCACTACAGCGGCAATCCTGAGGCCATCTGCTGGCAGGTGGATGAGGGGCTATCAGATCGGGTGCGCCAGGATCTGAGATCCTTCTGCCGGGCAATCGCCTATCTCCTGGACAGGGAGGCCGACCTGGAGGTCTTGAAGGCAGTGGCCCCTTATGTCATCTGGCACCGCATAAATCCCGTCCGTTCCATCATCGACCGCCCCCCTTATTATGGAGCAAGAAAGCTTGCTTTTGTGGCGGAGTTGGTGGAAAAGAGCATCAACCGCACAATGAACGAGCGGATGGACATGAACCTCATCTTCTCCCGCGCAGTAGATGGAGCAAGATCGATCTCCGGGGCGATAGAGGAGCTATCGATCTTTGACGATCCCATCGCCCGGCTGGACTTCATACCCTCATTGGAGGAGATGAGGTGAGGCTCACCAGGCTCGTAGATGATGCCTACCGTGGCCTGAACAGAGGGCGGAGGCTGAAGAGCCAGGAAGGCGATCCCATCTTCAGCCTCGATGACCTGGCAGAGAGGGTGGGGTGCAGGCCCAGCCGGGCGGAGGTGGAGGAGCTTCTGCCCCCGGATCCAGGCACCCTGGAGAGGCTTCTCATGTCCGGTCCGGGCAGGGGATATCAGATCATCTGGGGGCATCTCTCCAGCATTGCTGCTGAGAGGAGCCCTGAGCCCCTGCGCCTTCCAGCCAGGGACTATGCCGGCCTTGGGCTATCCCGGGGAGGCATCATCCTGGAGGGTGAAGGCGAGAGCGTCGATCATGTGGGAGAGAGGATGAGCGGGGGGAGGATATACCTTCATCAAGGGGCAGGCGACTATCTGGGCCAGGAGATGACCGGCGGGGGGGTGATAACCGCCAGCGTGGGGAACTATGCCTTTCGCAGAATGGGCGGAGGCTGGGGGGTGATCAGGGGAGAGGGCGGCAATTTCCTGGCACTGGGCTCTTCTGGGGGAAGGGTGGTATGCCAGGGCGGCTGCGGGGAGAGAGCGGGCTGGCTGATGAGCGGGGGAAGCCTGCGCATTCACGGCGATGCAGGCGACTATCTGGGGCTGCTGATGAAAGGAGGGCGGATCACCATCTTTGGCCGGGCAGGAAGGAGGGCAGGCTGGCGGATGAAGGGCGGCACAATCAGAGGAAGGGAGTTTGGCCCTGAGGCGGCGGATGGAGTCCTGGGACTGGATTGAGATCTGGCAGCGCTCCCGCCAGAGCTGGCACTGGCCGCTTCTCCCCCCTCCCGTTCTGAGGGAAGAAGGAATATCGAGCAGCTTTGTCTTCCCGAACTACCAGATCACCCTGAACCAGCAGGACCTGGAACTCGGGCCGCTGTACCTGGAGAGCCTCTTCGATCATCTCATAGTGCAGTACATCTTCTGCCCCCGCTCTCTGGAGAACGCCGGGCTCCTCGCTCTGGCTGCGCTCAAGGGTCTGGGCCATCATCTGCCATCCGATCCAGCATATGCCCTGGCATACACTCCGGCAGACAAGATCTCCCTCGATCGGGCAGCGCACATCCTGTCTGCCCGCAGGATGGTGAACATATTCTCGGATATCGTATCTGACTCCTTCCGGCTGGAGAGGAGCGGGAGGGACGAAGAGCTGGTGCTGATGGGCTACAGGAGGCTGGCGGATAGGGATGGGCAGGCAGGATGCCCCCTCATGCCGATGGATAGAGTGATCCTGGGATTCTTGAGGGCTTTTTGGGGGGCCGACCTCCCCCCCTGCCCCCTCCCGGAGGTCGAGCATCTCCTGCGGGTCTTCTCTCCCGGCATCAGGGACAGAAGCCTCTGGCCCAGGCAGTGCCAGGAGATGGCCCGCATCCTGGGAGCCTTCGAACCGGGCGTTCTGGGGCAGGGGCCGGTCAGGGCGCAGGAAATATTGAATGGCAGCGCAGATGCTGTGCCCCTGCTCTGCGCCTCAGGCCTTGATGCCGGGGAGTATGAGGAGGCCCGGGCGGTGTTGGGGCAGAGAGGAGATCTGAAGTGCTGGTATCGCGATCAGAGCTACTTCATAGAGATCAGAGAGCTTCCCCGGGCCCGCTATGAGACCTGCCCCTCAGATTACACCAAATGGAGGCTGACCGACCCCTTCTCCGATCTGGATATGTCCTACTCCCTGAGCCTGAGCCCCTATCTGATTCCCGGGGTCTCGACCTACAGGAGGAGGCATCAGTCCAATCCCCTGATCCCGGGAAGGGCGGGGGTGCCCGATCTTCTTGTGGTCCTGGACAGCAGCCGCTCCATGGAGGGGCCGAGGAAGGGCACCCGGACCCATAAGGCGACCCTGGCCGCCTTCAAGGCCTGCCAGTTCGCTCATTCCATGGGGGCGGAGCTGGCGGCGATAAACTTCAGCGAGAGCTATCACTCCATTGGCTGGACAAGAGACCTGAATGCCGTGGAGGATGTCCTGGTGGAGTTCTTCTGCACCCGTACCCATATACCCGGAAACAGGATTCGAGAGCTGGCCTGGGCCCGGCCAGGCTGCCTGATCCTCTGCATCACAGACACCCATATCCAAAATCTCTACCAGGAGTGGGAGGAGATCAAGAAGGCCGCGGAGGTGGGAAGCTTCGTCCTCTTCTCCATCGATCCCGCCTACCGGGATAAGCATGTGGAAGAGGCCCTCTCCAGCCTGGGCCAGGTCTACCACATCCGCCAGCTTGATGATCTCATATCCCTGGTGGTGGAGGTCTCGGAGAGGGCCTACAGCGGGGAAAGTTTTATCATCTCCCAGTAGACTGGGATTCTGGCATGCCGGGATGGGGTAGTGGTTATCCTGAGGGACTGTGGATCCCTCAAGCTGGGTTCGAATCCCGGTCCCGGCCCCTTACGTTTATGGTTTTTTGCTGAAGGCAGCACGCCAGGGCAGCCCCCAGCATCACGCCAGGATTTGACTGCGATTTTATCTTATCCCATCCGGGGAATACTGTATCTTGGGGGAGACCTTCCAAAGGTTAAAAGAGTCAAGGGAGTTGTCCACAGTGCACTGATAGACCCTGAGAGAGCGTTGGGAGTAGGGCCTGGAGAGCTCCTCATAGATGGCCTCATCAGAGAAGCCCACCCCCTGGGCGGCGGCATCAAAGCGGGTGGCGGCGAAGAGCAGCATGGGTATATTGGCCCAGCAGATGGCGGCGAAGCACATGGGGCAGGGCTCTGCAGAGCTGTAGATGACACAGTGAGATACGCCGCCCGGCTGGGGCAGCCTTGACACCTCCTTCTCAATCCTCCCCAGGTCGAAGACCCCCAGGCTGGCGCAGGCGCTGCGAATGGCCATGATCTCTGCATGGGCGGTGGGGTCCAGCGACGATACGACCTGGTTGTGATTTATCCAGTACCTCAGGATCTGATCGGTCTCGTCATCTATCTGTACCACCACTGCCGCAAAAGGGCCGCCCCCCTCCTCCACCGACTCCCGGGCCGCCTGGCAGGCCAGCCGCATCCAGGAATCGCCCTCCACCTCGATCCCTCTGTAGATGCCCTCTGGCTTGATATTGGCTGTCTGGACGGGATAATACCTGCACTCCTCCTGATCCTCCAGGGTGCACAGGGGAGTATAACCACTCCAGGGCTGGCGATACTCAATTCCTCTGCTGGCAACCGGAACAGGCTTGAATTCAAACCTCTCTCTCCCCGCATCCACCGGGGGGGAGAGGCGGGCTGGAGAAGGAGCGCTGCCCATCGAGCTCCCTCCGCCATGCAGCCTCCCGGGAGGCCTGCCCTTCCCCCCTCCTTTGGCTTGCCGTTCTGACATGTTCCCTGGAATCTCCCCTATCTGCTCACCTGCATCTCAAAGGTGATATTCTCCCCCGGACCGAGCCTCATCCGGATCTGCTTCCACCTCTGCAGGTATGGCCCCAGCTCCCGCCAGAAGCCCTCCAGCCACACCCGGCGATCGTGCTCGCTCCATGCCTCAGCGCCCTCATCCAGGGAGAGGGCCTTCTCGAGCGCCAGGTCCTCCATCCTCTTCTGGCTCTCAATGAGCTGGACGGCACATCCCTCGCCGTTCTCGTCCTCGACCACCATCATCTTGAACCCTCCCACCTCTATCGAAGACTCAGGGGCAAGCCTTCCCGCCCTCGCCTTCAGCGCCCCCTGAGCAATCGCCTGGAAGATCTCCTCTCGGGCGGCCAGCTGCACCGCCCTTCCTCTAAGATCCAGCATCTCTCTTCCTCGAATAGCCAATCGATAATTGTAAAGGTGTATTGGGAATGAGAGCAGATAAATAATTATAGGCCATGATGATCCCCGAATGATCCCCTGAATGGTCCCCTGAATGGTCCCCTGAATGATAGCCATGAATGATGGGCCGAAATCCACCTGGATGATGGTATGGGCTGCTTTGAGAGCTACATGGAATTTCGCGAGGAGGTAGAGAAGATCAAGACGAACCAGAGGGATCGGCTTCGCCCTTCAGAGAAGGAAAAAGGCGATCCTTCTGCAGACCCTCCAAATGGCCTTTAGTCCATCTCGCTGACATTGACCCAGAGATGCAGGTCTCTATACGGAGCTGTGAGATTGCCCTCTTTATAGAGGAGGAACTGCAGCTTCTGTCTGTCCCCCGGTTCATCCAGGGAATAGGTCACCGGCCGCTCCCAGGTCTCATTATGCAGCAGGCTGATGTCCATCTCCATCACGGGAATGATCAGATCCGATCGATTGCTATCCAGTGCGCCCGGCATGGAGGTGATATTGCCTGCGCTCTCATCCCCCTCCCTCCCTTTCGGCATGCTCTCATTCAACAGAATATCAACTGGAAGGGTATTGTTCACCTCAATCTGCAGGGTATAATTGGTCAGCCGGTACTCGTGGTTGACCACCCCCACGATCACTGTGCTGTTCTCTTTTGCCCTGACCGCAGTCGGATAGTCATAGGCCTTCCCCCCCGGCCCCAGGATATAAAACTCGGTGAACTTCTCCCCCTCTTTGGGGGTGACCACCACATATACCAAGGCGGCGATGGAGGCGATAATGGATAAGAGCAGAATCACTGTCAGGGCCCTGTCCACCCAGCCCCTATCCTTCTCCCTTCCGATCTCCTCTTTCAATGAATCAGCCCACTGGCGGAGATGAAGGAAGAACCTCTCCTCTGGGGGGAGGGACAGGCGCCGCCAGTGGGCAGTGGCGGCCAAGAGCAGGGTGAAGGCGGAGATGGATATGACAACCGGGAGCAGCCTGATCCCCCAGGGGGTGTAATTGAGGCCCAGGCCGATCAGAGGAACCACAGCAATGCTCAGGCCGAAGCTAAGGGCAATCCTCTCAATTCCGTCCAGATCCTCTCTTCTGGGAAAGAGGGCGGCGATGAGGACATACCCGGGAACAAATAGCACCATCAGAAGGCCGATGGGCACTCGCAGGAATAGGCCGCTCAAAGGGGTGAGGGTGAAGAGCAATGCTGCCAGGGCCATAATTGCTGCCCCCAGGAGGTCTGCAGGTATATTCTTTAATCCTCTATCCATCCCTTATCCACCCTCTACCCTTCCCCTATCCATCCCCCATCCTTCCTCTATCCATCCCAATTCCCCTTGAATCTCTCTTTACAGCCCCAACCATTCTATCAGCCTGGCGGCAACTCCCATATCCTGTCCAGGTTGAGCTGGCGGGATGGCTTCATCTGCTCCCGCCACCCCCTCCCGGATCTGTCCTCCCGCTCCGGGTTCAACGGTTGAGGATGCGTTTTTTGCCTCCTTCCTTAAAATGCTCACGCTCTTCACATCGCCATCGCCCTCGATGAGGTACTTGCCCTCCGGCATGCCAGTGGTGTCGATTACCAGCTTGTACCTGCCCTTGGAGTCGGCCTTAACCCCGGTCTCTGCCTCAACAGTTATAGGAACCTCATTCCTGTCCGGCATTGCTCTGCCAGATACCTTGAGCTTGTATCTTCCCGGTGGGACATCCTGGGCAGAGAGGTGTACCTCCCCTCCCTGAGCATTGAAGTCCTTGGTGATCCAGATGCCCATCTTAACTCCTGCACTGAGGTCCTGAACATCTCTGGCCGTAACAGCAATGCGGTTTGGCTTATGAGGTACTTTTATCTCCGTCTCATAGCTGTATCTCCCTGAGACCACTGGCAGCTTCATGGTGAAGCTGGTGAGAAAGTTATTCTCACTGTTCGGCTCACTCATCCCGGTTATTCTCACATTCTCTCCTGCAGTGATGCTGTCAGCGGAGAGTTCAAATGAGAGACCTGGCGGGACCCCCATGAGGATAAGCATCACGCTTATGGCTATGGCCAGACTCGGCCATCCCGCGCCTCTCCTTCTTTCCAGTCTCTTTGGCATACTACCTTCCTCCTGTTTGCGCAATTGTTCAGATCGCTCTGAAGCCTTCATCTGCATGCTTCAGTCTGCATGCTTCCATCTGAATGCTTCAGTCTGCATGCTTCCATCTGCATTATCGCCATTATTGGTGCTGATTGCTCTATCAAGATCGATCTCATGCCTGGAATTGATGGCTGATCTTGTCACATCAGATCTTTGCCTGTAAAGATCATGCAATTAATCTGTCTTTGGACATCTTCCCAATACTATCCTTGATTTTTTAAAGATTTTTCAGATTTCCTACCTTTATTGCAGCTGATATCAGATAAAAACCCAACGCTACAGTTCCCATAAATTCATCGGCGATGATCTGCAAAGCCAAATGACATCTTCGCTGAATTGTGCGAGCAGACCCGGGGATTCCATCTCTCCTCCTTAGTGCCCTTAGTCCTTTGTGATGAAATCAGGATGATTTGACCTCATCACGGAGATGCCAGAGCACAAAGAAAAATTCTCAGGGGTACAATGCCCACAAAGATCTGGCCAAGAGCCTCTCTTTATGATTTTGTGCAGGCAGCCCGCCCGCGGATGCCTGCAGAGCACCTCAGCCCGGGCCGCTCTTCTTCTTCTCTCTCCCCTGGCAGCCCGGCTCGATCAACGGGGCGAACTTCGTGCCGTAATAGATTATCCCCCGGTCACCCTCCTTTCCTAAAATCCGAAAGACGGCGCGAACCCTCATCCCGATCTTCACCTCTTCTCGGCTGGATACTATCTGGCCGGTGATCCTCGGCCCCTCATCCAGCTGGATTATGGCTAGATTGTAAGGGGTCAGGCTCTCGAAGTCCTCTGTGGCATTGTGGATGGTGGTATAGGTGATGATGGTCCCCGTTCCCTTGAAGGCATGGCTCTCCAGATGAGCCCCTCGCCGGCAGTTGGGACAGAGGTTTCGGGGAGGAAAGAAGTACTCGTTGCATATATTGCAGTGCGTTCCCAAGAGATTGTATCTCTGAGGTATGCTTCGCCAGAATCTGGGAGCTTGGGTCGTCATCTACTACCTCGTGAATATATGTACCAGCGCCGTTCCCCCCGAGCCGCCCACATTGTGGGCCAGGCCGATCTCCACCTCATCTACCTGCCTCCGTCCCGCCTCTCCTCGGAGCTGCAAGGCGATCTCATAGGCCTGCTTGATGCCCGTGGCCCCCACAGGATGGCCACAGGCCTTCAGCCCGCCAGAGGTGTTGACAGCCACCTCTCCATCCAATGCTGTCCACCCCTCCTCTGTTGCCTTACCCCCCTGCCCCTTCTCCACAAATCCCAGATCCTCAATCGCCAGGATCTCAGCTATGGTGAAGCAGTCATGGACCTCAGCCACATCCACCTGACGGGGCTCGATGCCTGCCTGACGGAAGGCGGATCTGCCGGCATGGACGGTGGCATCCAGGGTGGTCAGGTCGCGGCGGTCATGCAGGGCCAGGGTATCGCTGGCCTGAGCACAGCCTGCGATCTTGATGGGGGTATCGGAGAACTGGCGGGCGATATCGCTCGGCGCCAGCACTACCACTGCTGCTCCATCGGATATGGGAGAGCAGTCCAGCACATGCAGGGGATCGGCCACCATAGGAGAGCTGTCCACATCCTCAATATCGATCTCCATCTGATACTGGGCGACGGGATTCATACAGGCATGATGGTGATTTTTCACTGCCACCTGTGCCATCTGCTCATGGGTGGTGCCGTAGCGGCGCATATGCATCTTGGCCATCATGGCATAAAGAGCAGGGAATGTGGCCCCAAAGAAGCACTCCCACTCCCTGTCTGCTGCTGCGGCCAGAGCATCAGCGGCAGTGCCCGAGGAGACATCGGTCATCTTCTCCACCCCGGCGGCGATCACAATATCGCAGTAGCCGCTGGCCACAGCCAAGACCGCCTGACGAAGGGCCAGGCCACCGGAGGCGCAGGCCGCCTCCACCCGGGTGGAAGGGACATGCAGCCGGGAGAGGCCTGCACAGTCGGCGATCAGAGCCCCGATATGCTCCTGCTCAATAAATCGCCCGCCGCTCATATTGCCCACATAGAGGGCATCTATCTGCTCACCGCTGATCTCTGCATCATCAATGGCCAGGACCCCTGCCTCAGCGATCATATCGCGCAGAGAGCAGTCCCATCTCTCCCCGAACCTGGTGCAGCCCACACCAACGATTGATACCGATCTCATACTCTCAGCTTGCCTTTGTGCTTGGCATACATTGCATAATCAAGATACTGCGCATTGCCGATATAGTCGCGAACGCTGGGGGCATGGCAGCGTATCTCCTCGATTCTGTCCATCACCCTGATGCTGAAGGCATCGCTCCCCGCGCCGGAGCCGAAGCTGGTGACGAAGATCCTCTCCCCCGGCCGGGCCACATCCAGGGTGGCAGCCAGGCCGATCAGGCAGGAGGCGGAGTAGGTGTTCCCGATCAATGGCACAATCAGCCCCGGCTCGATCTGGCTCTTGGAGAAGCCGAGCATCCTTGCCACCCGCACCGGGAACTTGCCATTGGGCTGGTGGAAGACGGCGTAATCATAATCCTTTGGGCTGGTCTGCATCCTCTCCATCAATCCCGTGGCGGCGCTGGTGACATGCTTGAAGTAGGCCGGCTCCCCGGTGAACCTCCCCCCATGCTCTGGATAGGGCATTCCCTCCCTTCTCCAGAAGTCAGGGGTATCGGTGGTAAAGGAATAAAAGCCCTCGATCTGAGCTGCCAGGTCCTTCTTTCCTATCAAATAGGCCGCTCCGCCGGCGGCGGCGGTGTACTCCAGCATATCCCCGGGCGCTCCCTGGCTGACGTCGGCGCCTATGGCCAGCCCCAGATCGATCTGATCTGAGGTTACCAGGCCCAGGCATGCCTGGATGGCTGCTGTCCCCGCCTTGCAGGCGAACTCGAAGTCCGCAGTGGTGAAGGAGGGGGAGGTGCCGACCGCCTGGCCCACGATGGTCCCCGTGGGCTTGACTGCATAAGGATGGCTCTCTGAGCCTGCATAGATGGCCCCTATCCTTCGCGGGTCCACACCGGCGCGATCGATGGCGTTTCTTGCTGCCTCCACGGCGATGGTCACTGCATCCTCATCAAGATCAGGCACGGACTTCTCGAAGACCTGCAGGCTTAAAGGGATGTCATCGCCATCCCCCCATACCCGGGCGATCTCATCTGCCCTTATCCTGAATCGGGGGATATAGACCCCGTAGCTGACAATTCCCGAGACCAATGGATTTCACCCTTTGCTCAGAGCACTGGTGATCTCATCCACGGAAAAATGTGTCGTCAAAAGAGGAATATTTTCAACCTTGGCGATCTTGACTGCAATGGGGTCCACATCCACTGGATCCATCCCTTGCAGTACCACTGCCCCTGGTTTCAGATTGCTCACCCGAACGGCAACCATGCTCGATCGACCGGATCGAACTCCAGTGAATATCAGCGCCCGGGCAGTGCTCCGCCCATAGATCTTCTGGAACTGGTCGGGGAGCATCTCCACAATGGCCTTCAGGCTATCTATCAGCGTATAGCCCCAGATGGTGATATCCGTCCGGCCATATATCACCGCCGCATCAAGCTTCCGGGCGATATCATTCAATGGAAGGGGCTCTTGATACTCGCAGACGCTGCAGATGGAGTCCAGGCCCAGGATATCCCCCCACATATTCTCATAAGCACGCATAACATTGCAGCCCCGGCTCTCATCCAGTCTGAGCAGGGCATCGATTATCTTGCTGACGATCATTATGCCTGGGGACTTTCTCCTGCCGCTCTCATAGTCCGATATCACTGAGGGGGATATGTTCAGATGATTGGAGAGATCGGTCTGAGTTATGCCGAAGTTGCGCCTCCACTTCCTCAATGTCTCCCCTGGGTTTGAAGACAAGGTGATCTCGCCTGCGATCTTCTCTGCCAGCAATCCTCGTGCGTTGGAGATCTCCCCACCGGATTTCATGAGATATTAACTGGTGAAACTAGCATATAAATGTAGCGAAAATAATTCGGCATTTAACGAATTCGAGGCTTGCGAAGGATATGCTGCGAAGAGGGCGAGTGCGTCGACCGGGATTCGAACCCGGGTTGTAGGCTTGCTTCGCAGATCCTCTGATCTGCCTGGAAGGCCCAAGTCATAACCACTAGACCATCGACGCCCGGCAGTTAGTTTCACAGCCTGAACTTAACTGTTTCGATCCAAATCCCTCCCCCAGAGCAGAGCATACTCTCCGGCCCTTAGTTAAATTGTGTGGATATTATATCCAGAGAATCTCTCTTTGTGCCTTTGTCTCTTTGTGCCCTTTGTGCTCTGTCTCTTTGTGGTGAGTCTCAAGCATAACGATTGCACCATAAAAGAGCAATGGCACAAAGACGCGAGAGATAGCGTCCCCCGGCAACCCAAGAAAACAGCAAAGAACCCGCCCATCTCTCTCCTATGCCAGGAGGAGGGCGGTAATAGTCGCGAATGCCACCCCACCAGCTTGATGTATCCACTCCAGCACATCCCTCCAGGTTGGGCATCTCCCAAGAGAGCACTGGCTCGCAACCCTCACCTGTCACCGCACTCCCGCTTCCCTCCTTTAATGGAACGCTCCTCAATTTTGGGAGATGACCCCGGGAGATAATTTGATATATGGGGGTGACCGCGAAGGAAAAAAAGGAATCGAATGGAAAATAGGAAAGAGAATGATCGCCCTTATCGTTGCCTTCTGGCTGATGCTGCCTGCCTATGTGCCTAACAACTTCGCTGCCATCTTCGGGGGCGGAATGCCTCTGGACCTGGGCCAGGTCTTTCAGGATGGGGAAAGGACACTGGGCGATGGCAAGACCTTCAGGGGAACGATAGCCGGGACAGTATGCGGCATGCTGATGGGTCTATTGCAAAACCAGATCGCGCCCTTCTTAGGCCTGCCGGCCTTCGGCACGGGATTCGAGCAGCTCCCCATCCTCCTGGGCCTCTCCCTGGGGGCAATGCTGGGGGATATATTCGCAGCTTTCCTCAAGCGCCGGCTGAAGATGAAGCGCGGCTCTCCTCTCTTTCTGATAGATCAGATCGATTTTGTGATAGGGGCATGGCTTCTAACTATGCTGATTGCGCCGCAATGGTTTTGGCACAACTTCACCCCTTTTATAATGATAATAGTGCTTATCATCACCCCCATCCTCCACCGGGTAACCAATATCATTGGCTATAAGATCGGGGCGAAGAAGGAGCCCTGGTAGAGGTTCCCTGACCACCGCCGCGGGAGAGGATTTGGCCCGGCCAGAGATCGCGAAAGGTTTATAAGTTTGGGTAATTGATACCAAGAGCGTCATAGCCAATTTTATCGTGGAAAAGTATGAAATTGGTAAAATGAAAAGGAGGAGGAATAAATGGACGCATTTAGCATGGGGCTTGTAGCCGCAATGGGAGCCCTTGCGACGGTTGCTGGTGCTTCTGAAGATATTGAGTCCGATATAGGATCTCAGAGCAATCCCAACTCGCAAGTACAGCTGGCTGCCCAGGTCGGCAATCCCCACAGGATCTATAATAAGGCCATATCGGGTGAACCCCCGGCCAATGCCCTGTGGGCCGCCACAGCTGCTATGGTAGCCTATACGCTTATTACCGCCTTCCAGTTGCCCGCATTGATGGCCCTGGTCGTAGGTGCTTCAGTTGCTGCTTTATTCAATGGCGTTTTTTCGATGAGCGCTTATTTTGGCAGGAACTCCAGCCAGGCCAGGTTCAATCAGTGGGTCTATCTGGATATCGTCAGGTACACCACGCCATCGATTATGGCACATGCCTGGATAACAGCATTCTGTATTGCAACTATATCGTATATCATGGTATACATGCTGCCAACGCCGCATCCCTTCCCGATGCCCATCATCGCATTGATCTGGGGGCTGGCAGTGGGTGCCATCGGCTCCTCAGTGGGAGATATCCATTATGGCGGTGAGAGAGAGTTCCAGAACCGGCAGTTCGGCTGCGGTCTGAACACCATGCTCTCCGGCCAGATCGTGAGGAAGGCCGAGGCAGGCCTCAGAAACTCCATCGACAACGCCTGGTTCTGCACCAAGTTCGGCGGACCGGCCACGGGAATGGGCTTCGGCCTGACGGTCTTTCTGGACAACTGGCGGACAACGGTATTCGATCCTGTAACCCAGGCCAGCTATGCCATTCTCATGGGAATCTTCTTCATTCTTGTGGAAGTTGTCTATAACCACTATATAGAGAGGTCCACCAGGAGAAAATATGGGCCATATCCAGAGTATAAGGGGGATATAGCAGCATGATAGATCAATATACGCTTATATATGTCCTGGAGATCATCGTGGGCGGGCTGCTGGTTGGAGTTGGTGTTCACTTCGTCCCTGTGGGTGGCGCACCTGCGGCCATGGCCCAGGCTACTGGTATCGGCACCGGAACGGTGCAACTGGCAGCCGGAGCGGGCCTCACCGGCCTGTTGGCCGCCGGTCTGATGATGTCCGTCACCGATAACATCTGGCTCATCCTGGCCTCCGGAGCAGTGGGAGCAGGGATTATGATCGGCTCTACTATGCTCACCGGCTCTTGGATCTACGCTTATGCTGTAGGCACACCCTTTGCCTCGGCCAAGGTCAATTATGATCCCATTACCGGCTTCTCCCAGCCGCCCTATGTCGCTCCGGGAACAGTTGGCCAGGGCATACCCACAATCTGCTTTGTCAGCGGCCTCATCGGCGGCATGATGGGCGGCCTGGGCGGTGCCATGATCTATTATGCACTCTATCTGATCAATCACAATACTGCTCTGAGCGCCATGTTCGCCATCGGCATATTCCTGGTGAACGCTGTGATCGCCTCCTGGAACATCCAGGGCACCATCGAGGGCTTCCATGACCCCAAGTTCAAGAAGTGGCCCTTCGCCTTCAGAGCCTGCCTCATCGCCAGCATACTGCTCGCTTTGGCATCAGTTTTAATCACAGGAGGTGCCTGAAATGTCTGTAGGAGGAGCAGCAGGCGGAGCGCCGTCTGCTTATGAACCCAATAAGTTGAGAATATACGGCCTGGTGGGCTCCATCGTGGGCATATATCTGGGCTCAATACTCAATTCCGCCCTTAACACTGAGTTGTTCTCCTTCATAGGAGCAGTGGCTGCCATATTCGCTGTGGTCATGGGCGCCAATGCAGTGAGAAGAGTCTGTGCATACGGCATTGGCACTGGAGTTCCCTCGATCGGCATGCTCGCTTTGGGCATGGGCATCATCGCCGTCATGTTCGGCCTATCTGTGGCAGAGGAGATCAATTTCCCCTTGCTCAGCCCGATCATCACCCTGATCTACGCCGGAGTCTTCGGATACATCATCGGGGTCATCGCCAATAAGGTCATCAAATTCAACATCCCGGTGATGGAGGAGGGCAATGCCGACCTTTCCATGGCAGGGGCACTGGCCATTCTCGGCTGGAGCTTTGCTATATCCGGCACCCTGGGATATGCCGATATCGTAAACGATGTCCTCATGACCGGCTACATCGCCATCATCTTCATCGCTGGAGGCCTGGCCATTCTTCATCCCTTCAATGCCAATCTCGGCCCGGATGAGAAGCAGGACAGGACTTTGGTCAATGCAGTCATGGTAGGAGGGCTGGCCATGGTCGCCACTGGAATTGGAGCCTTGTGGACCCAGGGCCTGGGCGCGGGCCTGCTGCAGATCATCATCGGCTTTGCTTTGTGGTTCTACTTCTTCAAGATGTACTACAAGCTGGTGAAGAGGGATGCATCCGCAGTCGTCGGAACAGGATTATTGCCGCCAACGGTGCAGTGAGGTGTTCTAAATGGGATTTGTTAGAGTATCACCGGAACTGGGCCTGATCTTCGATCCACTGAAAGGAGTGGTCTCGGAGCAGAGGGCGGACGTGGTCTTGTTCACCTTCGACCCAGTCTATGAGAGAATAGAAAAACTGGATAAGATCGCTGACGATCTTGTGAACCAGTTGGTGCCGGACAATGAGCTCCTTTCCTCGTACGCCAACCGGGGCAAGGCCTCATACATAGCCGGTCTGTACACCAACATCTGGATGGGATTCATCATCGGCCTGGTGATTTCCTTCGTCTTGCTGCTGTCGATATCCTTCACCAATCCGGCGACGTTTGAGATCGTCAAGAAAGCGCTTGGCGGAGGTGCTTAGATATGGTTCTTAAAAAGAAGCCTTCTGACCCCTGGCCAACTATCACCGGCGAGTACGAGGTGGGCAATCCAGAGAGCCCGGTCGCAGTCTGCACCTGTGGATCGCACCTTCATAATGCCGATCTGATCAAGGCAGGAGCTGCCCTGGCTGGACCCTGTAAGACCGAGAACATCGGCATAGAGAAGATGGTGGCCAATGTCATCTCCAACCCCAATATCAGATACATCCTGATCACAGGAATGGAGGTCAAGGGGCACATCACCGGGCAGGCGGTCGAGGCCTTCACCCAGAGCGGAATCGACAAGGAAGGCAGGATCATCGGAGCCAAGGGAGCCATTCCCTTCATTCAGAACCTGACCCCAGAGGCAATTGAACGCTGGAGGGAGCAGGTGCAGGCGGTTATGATGATAGACACCGAGGACATCGGAGCCATCAGCAACAAGGTCAAGGAGTTGGCCTCCAAGGATCCAGGTGCCCTTGATGTCGAGCCCATGACCATCGAGATCAAAGAGGGCGGGGAAGAAGAAGAGGCAGGCGGCCTCAAGCCTATGGCAGCAGAGATGGTGGAGGTAAGAGGGAGGATGCGAGGCATTGATGCCGTCGTAACCGACGTCGGCCTCCTCAACAAGCTGCAGGCTGGCATCTATGCCGGCAAGATCGAGGGCATAGCCTTAGGCATGACAGTGGTGCTCGTCCTCTTTGGGTTGATTATCAGAGTGGCAGGAGGAGTATAAAATGGCAGAAGAGATTGCATATGGCCAGGGATTGCCCGCGGTGATAGAGCCAAATATGCCGCTGATCGATGCAATAGTGGAGGACGTGCGCTACAAGGGCCAGCTTCTGGCCAGGGAGACCAAGCTCAGCTCGGGCGTCCTGTCCACGGTCTCCACAGGATTTGCCATCGGCTTTGTCCTCGCAGTTGCGATGATGCTGGGGCCTTTCGCCTTCTTTGGAGGGATTTGAACCATGCCAGAACATATGCCAGAAGATACCAAGCCGGTAGTACCGGTTGCCGTGGTCGATCCTGATCAGCTCAGAGATGTGATGGCAAGGCTGGAGAAGATAGAGGAGAAGGTAGAGTTCTACTCCTCAGAGAAGTATATGAGGGCTGGCAAATCCATCGGCAGAGATCTGGGCATGGCCTATGGCATCTGCGCAGGATTGATCCTGGTCTTAGCATACATACTATTCGTATACGCAGGCAATTGGAAGGCGGTGATTTGAGTGTTCAGATTTGATAGGAAGCAGGAAGTCTTCGATTTCGGTAAATTCAAGTTAGGGGGTCAGCCTGGCGAGTACCCCACATGCTGCATCGGCACCATGTTCTATGCCAGGCATAAGATCGTCTCTGACCCGGAGCACGGTGTCTTTGACGCAGCCGCCGCAGAGCGGCTCTGGAATACACAGGTAGAGATGAGCGATGTCACAGGGAATAGCTGCATGAACCAGATCGTGGCCGAGAGCAATGAGGCCATGGCCAAGGAGATAGACTGGTTCGTGGGCATATCCGATTATCCCTTCCTCATCGACTCATCTGCTCCAGAGGTTCGCGCCTTCGGTGTCAAGCATGCCACTGAGATCGGAGTGGCCGATAGAGCCATCCATAACTCCATCAACGCCTCAATCACCGATGAGGAGCTGAAGGCGGTCAAGGAGAGCGATCTGGACTCGGCCATTGTCCTCATCTTCAATGCCATTGAGAAGGGGACCAAGGGCAAGATGGATATGATGAACAAGGCAGCAGGCGGCGCTCAAAAGCCCCTGATGGATTATGCCAAGGAGTGCGGCATCACCAGGCCTCTTATCGATACTGCGGCCATGCCTCTGGGTGCTGGATCCGGTGCAACCTATCGTGCCTGCATCGCCATCAAGGCCATGTACGGCCTGCCGGTGGGCGGAGGCTTCCACAATGGTGCCTCTGCCTGGGACTGGATGAAGAAGTGGAAGAAACAGCACAAGGAGGCTTTCGCCCCCGTCGATATCGGATCGAACCTGGTGGCCGGAATCGTTGGTGCTGACTACTACCTCTACGGTCCCATCGAGAACGCCTCTATGATCTTCCCCGCTGCGGCAATGGTGGACATCATGAAGGCCGAGTCAGCGCAGGAGCTGGGACTGGAGGTTCTGGCAGAGAAGCATCCTCTGAAGACGACCCTCTAGGTCGCCTTCTCCTTTTCCTCTTTTTCGAGGGGATTTATGCCCCGGGTTATAATAAAGGCCATCTTTGATGATATCCGTTTCCAGTGCCAAAGATGTGGCTCATGCTGCCATCATAAAAGGCCTGCCGAGTTTGAGGATCTCATTCCCGTTGAGCAGTTGGATGATTTTTGGAGGCGCTCAAACCTGATCTATCTCACAGAGAGGGATGTTCATAACATCAGCAAGAGGACAGGCAGAAGGCCGCAGGAATTCGTGGATACCCTTTACGACTACGATGGCTGCTATGTGAAGATTGAAGATGAGGGCAGGAAGGTGATCTTAGACCTGCCGGTATTGAAGAGCAATGAGGATACCACCTGCATCTTCTATCGGGAGGGATGTGGCATATACCAGGTAAGGCCTGCCGCCTGCCGGCTCTTTCCCTTTCGAGTGGAGGAGGAGACGCTATCCAATGGGGATATCCTCTTAAGCGTCAGCTACAATCCCACCTGCCCTGGAATTGGAAAAGGGAAGAGGGTGGACAGAAAGAAGCTGGAGGGACTGGTGGCAGAGCAGTTCCTGGAGAGAAGCGGGGATATCTCGCCTCATATCCAGAGGCTGAGTGCCTCCGGAAGGATAGCCTCCGGGGCAGGGGTTTATAGAACTCTTCCCGGCAGAGGAGAGAAGAGGCCTCCTTTGATTTGATATCGTCCTGAAAAATGGGCCTGGCGCCCTTGTGGCAAGGCCCATACGATCCGATTCCACCGCGGGGGGGCATAAAGGCACAAAGATGGGATGAAGAGCACTCCCGGGCTTGCCGCTAGGAGAAGCGAGGGGCCAAAAAAGGTTATCTTTTTCTTTTTTCTTTTATCTCTTCGGCCCGGGATGCTGACCAGAGGATAAGGCCGGTCCCATCCCGGGCCAGGAGGCCAGATCTATGTGGATGGAATCCCTATGCCAGATGTCCAGCTAGTGCGGCAATCAAGAATATAATTGCTGAGATGAGGATGACATAAAAGCCGCTATCCTCTGAGGTTATCGATCCCTTGACCTGTACATCCTTTCCCACCAGGGGTGGTTCGTTTTGAATGAAGCCTGCCATTGCAATCACCTGTGCTGCGCACCCGGGTTCTACCGGGTTAATGCACTATTGTAGGGCATCCATTCCTTTATTTAAGCCTTTCCAATAATGAGCAATTATTGCTCCATTTAATTGAATTATTTGTCTGAATATCACCGTATGAAGCCATCAAAAACAAATATTCATTTAACAAATTGGCTATATTGCCATTTTCCTTTTTTACCATTTTTGCCATTTACAAGAAAGCCGAAAGGATGGCATGCTCAGCAAAAGGTTTATCATGGCCGGGATCTAAGACCAAATGGGCTGTATTTCAATTTACGGAGGTGAGAGAATATGGAGACAATGTCTCAGATATATGCCATTATCATATTTGGTGTGCTTGTCATCGTCCTGCCGATGGTCCTGAATAAGTGGTCTGATAGCAGGTCGGGCGTGAGGTAAAAAATGTCGTTTTATTCTATAGTCCTGGCAGATGTCAGGACTATACCACTATCATTCAGATGCTCATCTCATCTTGCATCTCTTGCCATAATGAGGACATCTGGTATTGGTGCAGACATCGCGTGATGCCTCTGTGAGATTGAGCAGGAGAAGATCCAGGCGATCGATCAGATCGGCCCCCGCTCCAAAGGCCTCTGCCCTGGCCATGACGGCCTCCGTCTCCGCCCTCAAAGCCCTGGCCCGCTCTCCCTTGATATATGAGGCCCTATCCTCCAGATCTCTTATCTCCCTCTCGGTCACCTTCTCCATCGATCAGGCCTCCTTTGGCCGGGTGGATCAGCATTCCCTTCCCCTTTGGACCCTCTCATCCACAGCTATTCCCAGGATGCTCTTCTCCCCGGCGAATACATCCTCAGCAATCCAGGCGCAGCCCTGAGCGGCTGCCGATCCCTCCAGGGGTCTGACCCCCTTGCCCAGGAGGGCGGATACCCGTGGTTCGATCTCCTTCGCCGGGCTTCCCGCCAGGAATAGCTGCACGTCCTCCTGGCCCAGATCGCGGCAGAGGAGCTGAAGGGCACTGATCTCCATGGCGGCGAAGAGGGCGAGGCTCTCTGTGGCCAGGTGGCGCTCCTCAGGGGAGCACTGATCCAGCCCTTTCCTGCCCATCTTGGAGAGGATGCCCCCCCAGTTGAAGGCCTGGTTTGCAGTCAGCTTCCCCTCATCCACATCCCTTATCGCCTGCACATCCAAAGGACCCTGCAGGAGGCCGGGGGCGAATATGGGCGCATCTATGGCGGCAACTATCCTGCCCTCCAGCACAGCAAAGCTGACGGTATTGGAGCTGGCATCGCAGACTATGAAGCTGGCGCATCCCTGCCGGAAGACCCCATAGGCCAGGCCCACCTTCTCCGGGCTCATGCCGTGGCTGAAAACCCTGAATCTGGGATCTATCCTGCTTGCGCGATGAATTCCAGGGAGAAGCACGGCCGGCCAGCCTGATGCCCTGATGGCCTCGAATACCTGAGTTCCTCCTCCCTGGTGCAGACCCGCTCCATCCTGGCTTATCAGCCCCCGGTTGGCAGCATCCTCAAGCCTCACAATACTGGTCAGGCCGTCGCCCATGGAATAGGAGAGAGCAACCAGATCCACCTGCCCGGAGCCCAGGTTCTCTGCCACCCGGGAGAGGATCTGTTGGGAGGGGAGGCGAGCGACCACTCTGCGCGAGATCTCATAACAGGAGCCCACCTCATTGGCAAACCTGATAGCTGTGGTCCCGTGGTCTATGCCTAAGAACATTCGATCAGATCCAGCAAGCCTTTCGCCACTGCCAGACTCTCATTCTTTGTCCTCATAAGGGTTTTCATGCGCACGCAATCCCCGCAGTAGTCGCTCTTCCTGTCGACCACAAAGAGGTCTATCTTTCCCAGAAGAGCTGCCACCCCCTCATCATTGGCCGGAACTCCGCAGGCAGCCATGAGCTTTGCCGCCGGGCCGCTGACCGGCTTATTTCCTACAAAGGGGCTGATCGCCACCACCCTCTTCCTCTCAAGGCGATCCCTAACCCCGGTGAGGGCGAGGATCGGGCCGATGCTGGTGACAGGATTGCTGGGGCCGATGATAACTGTATCCTCTCTCTCCAGCAGATCGAGGAATCCAGGGCAGGGGAGGGCCTCCTCCAGTCCGGTGAAGATCACAGACTCCACCTCCGGCATACCCCTCAGGCTCACCCAGAAGTCCTGAAAATGCATCACCCCCTGCCGGGTGCCTATGACTGTGGAGACGATATCATCAGTCATGGGGACCACCCTCTGCATGACTCCCAGGGCGTCAGCTATCGCTTCTGTGGTGAGGCTGAGCTTGACCCCCCGGCGGAGGAGATTGGATCGAAATATGTGCACTGCCCGATCCTTATCACCCACGGTGAGCTTCTCATCCACCCCCATCATGAGGAGGAAATCGTGGGTTAGAGTCCTGTCCCCTTTTATGCCCCACCATCTCTTCTCATCGATCATATCCGCCAGGGTGTAAAGGACGGAGTCGATATCCGGAGATATGTAGTTTCCAGAGACCCACAGATCCTCGGCGGTGTTCACCACAACCGATAGCTCCTCTGGTGTGATGAGCTCCTTCAGGCCCCTCAAGAGCTTGGGGGTTCCCGTGCCGCCGCTTAAGATCAGCATCTCAGACTTCCAAGAGCATGATGCCGGTCTGAAGGCGGGCTATCTCCTCATCTGTCAGGGGGGTGACGACTGCCTTCTCCGAGGCTATGGCGCTGTTCCCCAGGGGATCCTCGATGATGAAGGTGAGGGGAAACTCCCCCTTCCGGGCAGCTGCGATCTTCTCCAGGATCTCCTCTCCTCTCTTAGTGCTCTCCTGGTTGTCCGCCGCCCGCGCCTGGGAGGTGGCAAAGCAGACGATCTCTTCGATCCTTTCCAGCACCCCTTCCACATTGGAGACATATGAGTCAGAGGCATGCCCGGGCTCTATGTCCACCCCCAGCTCCGGCACCCGAATCGTTCCGCTGGAGGAGCGGATCACCCTGGCATTCAGATCCTCCAGGGTCTGTACTGCCAGGGTATTTCTCGCCGGCTCCTTCTGGGTCAGTAGAATGGTATCGCTATGCCGGAATCCGCACTCACAGACCCCAGAGATCAGCATGGCCTCTCCAAAATAAGGTATATCCTGCGTCTCCCAGGAGAACTGCATCTGGGCAGAACATACCGGGCAGTTGGCATTGGTTGTAAGATTCAATCTCTTCCTCCCACCACTTTCTCACGGTCTATCTTTATGCCGTTTGGCACCAGGACTATCAGGTCATCACCGATGCCAGCGATGTCCCCGGATACATCCTCGGCCGCCTTTTTCAGCTCGCCTATTGCCCTGTCCAGGGCGGCTTTATCCCTCTTCAGGCCGGCGATGTCTGCCAGGACGATGTTTCCATTGTAGATCTCCTGCTTGACCTCAGGCAGAACCTCAATCCTTCCCATCTCCGCCACCCGCAGCATGATCTCATTTGAGCCCCTGAACTCCTCGAACTGGCTTAAATCCACCTCAATGTAATCCTGCTCGCTGGACCTTCCAATGAGCTTGAGCTTTTCCAGAAATCCTGCCATATAAGAATCCCTCAATGGAAAATGTGTATTATTATATTTATATTTAACGCAGCTACATATCATCCAGCCTCAATCCCGCAATGCCCATGGCCACAATGAAGAGCAGGATGATCAAGGCAAAGCCCGATGATCTATCTTCTGCCGGAAGGATCATCTGCGCTCCCAAAATGAGGATGATCATTATAAGCACCAGACCTGTGCTCAACCCTATCTCAAGATATTTCTTCTTCACAAAACTCACCAGCATGCCCTGGAAGATATACTTTTTCGCCGCAGGCCGTCCTCTCCGGCCAGGAGAGCAGTCAGCTCCCGGGTCTTACGGCCATGCCATCCCCTCTCTATGAACCGGGGATATACAGGCAGCCTCTCCTTCAGCTCATGGGGCAGAAGGCTCCCTTTCAGCTCCTCCTCTCTCGGCCAGGGGCTATTTGGATTTATCTCATCTCGGGTTACAGGGCTGATCCCCCCCAGATCGTCTGCTCCCGCCTCTACCAAGGCCAAGGGCTCAGCCAGGTTTGCTGGGGCCTGGACTGCCACCTCTCCTGGGAGGAGCTCACGGGCCATTCTCACCGTCCAGAGCAGCTCCTCCTCTCGAGGGCGCGGGAATGATGCCATGGCTGTCTTCGGCTTGGGGTCAAAGGGCTGCACTATGACCTCCTGGATATGGCCAAAGCCGGCATGCAGGCGAGCTATAGCCTGAAGAGACTGGATTCTATCCCATCTGCTCTCGCCTATGCCCACCAGAATGCCGGTGGTGAATGGGATGTTCAGCCTGCCTGCGCAGGCGATATGCTCAAGGCGTAGCCCCGGATCTTTCCCGGGAGAATCGAGATGGGCATCGAGCCTGGCGCAGCTTTCCAGCATCAGCCCCATGGAGGCATTATAGGGCTGCAGGCAGGCCAGCTCCTCCTGAGATAGCAGCCCGGCATTGGTATGGGGAAGGAGATCATTCTCTATCGCCAGCTCGCACAATTCTATCAGATAGCCCAAGAGATCCTCCCTCCCCTCTTCAGCGAGCATCATCTGGAATCCCTCTACCTCCTCTGGCCTCTCCCCCAGGGTGAGCAGAGCCTCAGAGCACCCCAGCTCCCTGCCCTCCTCCATTAGATGCAGAGCCCGAGACCTTTTAATGAGCTGGGCCTCATCCAGATCCCTTCGAAAAGAGCAGTATTGGCAGCGGTTGCGGCAGAGGTTGGTGACCGGCAAAAAAATATTTTTGCTGTAAGTTATAGTTCTCATCTAGCGGCGAAACTCCACCAGCTTCAGGATATGCCCCCGCGGGCATTCCTCCGGCGCCTCCCCCACCACCTCGACAATGGTGCACCTCTCACCATCCTTCAGCCCGGTGGGATGGCATATGTCGTACATGCTGCATTCAGGGTTATCGCATCTCATGGCCTCGAAGACGATCTTTGAGCCGGGGAATGCCTTTCTGGCATCGAAGGCCGCGATTATGGGGCTCTCTGCCACCTCCACTGCCCTGACCCCTGCCTCATGAATGGGGCACTCGTGCACCAGTTCGCCGCGCGTTCCCAACACCCTATAGCGCCTCCTCGGCTCCAGATTGATGCAGGTATTCCTCAGCTTGCAGGACTCGCACTCCGGAGTGGGGCCCATGAAGGTGAACTCCATGCCAATGCTGGCAAGTTTTGTTCCAATCAATGTGATTTGGGTAGATGCCTCGGACATATCTTATCCTCCTTTTTGATTATAAATTAATTATTAATGATATTTCCATAATTATTATCATCAATGTTTTTATTTTTATTATTATTGTTTATTATTATCAATTTTGTCATTCAGTCTTCGATAATTTGTCTTTTTGTTATTAAGCTCACCACCTCCTCTGTTAAATCACCCCTGTAGCCTCGGCCGCCCTGGCGGCAGCCACCCGATTGAGCCCTGAATCCAGGATGGTATAGCGCTCCGGGCGAACCTTATGGGCATTGACCAGGGCCTCAACCACAGTCTCCGCATCCAGCCCGATCTGGCCGGCGGTGGTGGGTGCTCCCACCTGGATAAGGGCCTCTTTTATCATCCTCCAGTCTTTTCCGTGCAGATACATCATCATTATGGTGCCCAGGCCGCAGAGCTCGCCGTGCAGGGCTCTTCCCGGAGCTATGCGGTTGACAGAATGGGCGAACTTGTGCTCTGAGCCGCTGGCCGGGCGGGATGAGCCGGCGATGCTCATCGCCACTCCGCTGGAGATCAGAGCCTTTACTACAATCTTGGCCGACTCCTCCAGGCCCGGCCTGATATCGGAGGCACGCTCGACGATCATCTTGGCGGTCATGGCTGAGAGGGCGGAGGCATACTCGCTCAGCTCCTCGTCCCTCAACCGGTGGGCGAGCCGCCAGTCCAGGATGGCAGTGTAATTGGAGATGATGTCCCCGCAGCCTGCGGCAAGGAGCCTGGCCGGGGCCTGCGCTATTATCCGGGTATCGGCGATGATGGAGAGGGGGGACTGAGCGGGAAGGGATACTGCTTCCCCATTGACTGTCAGGGAGGCCTGGGAGGAGCAGATGCCGTCATGAGAGGCGGCTGTGGGCAGGGAGAGGAAGGGGATATTCGTCCTCATGGAGGTGATCTTGGCGATATCTATCGATCTGCCCCCGCCTGCGCCAATCAGGAAGTTGGCCTCGATCTCCCTGGCCACAGCCTCTGCGCGATCAACCTCCTCCAGCTTTGAGTCGGAAGAGACAAGGGTCTGGGTCTGAAAGCCCTCCTCCTCCAGCAATGAAAGGATCCTCTTTCCCACAACATCATCGGTATGAGGGCCGGTGATGATGAGCCCGGGACCCTTTAGATGAAGATAAGAGCAGATCTCAGGCAGCTCCAATAATGCCCCGCTTCCCACAGCAACGATGCGTGGAAGCTCCATCCATCTCGATCCCGTCAACTGCCTCACCTGTTAAAAAATGGGGTGAGAAGTAGTCCTCTTCTGCGATATAAAATCATATCCTCAGCGGCTGGCAATCTCCGAGCGGAGGTCAGAGAGGATGCTATCCCTTATCTGATTGACCTCAGTGCTGGTTCTGCTCCTGGGCCTGGGCAGGGGAATATCGATTATCTCCTTTATCCTTCCCGGCCGGGCGGACATGATCACTATGGCGTCCGCCAGATATATGGCCTCATCGACGCTATGAGTGACGAATAATACCGTCTTCTTCTCCTCTTCCCAGATTCTGAGCAGCTCAGACTGCATGGTATTGCGGGTCTGAGCGTCCAGGGCTCCAAAGGGCTCATCCATCAGAATGGCCTTGGGATCATTGACCAGGGTTCTGGCTATAGCCACCCTCTGCTTCATCCCCCCGGAAAGCTCATGAGGATAGCGATTCTCAAAGCCCTGCAGACCGACCATCTTCAGATACTGTCTCCCTTTATAACCTCTCTTGACCTTGTCCATGCCCTTGAGCTCCAGGCCGAAGACGGTATTATCGAGGATGGTTCGCCAGGGAAAGAGGGAGTACTCCTGGAAGACCATTCCCCTCTCCGGGGAAGGACCGGTTATAGGCATGCCATCTATTGTGACTGTGCCGGCGGTCGGCAACTCCAGGCCAGCCACTATTCGAAGCAGTGTGGTCTTGCCGCATCCTGAGGGGCCTATGAAGCAGACAAATTGATTGTCTGCAACCGTCAGGTTGACGTCATGCAGGGCCTCCATCTCCTTGCCATCTGCAAAGAATTTTTTATATACTCCTTTGATCTCCAGCAGAGCCATTGTTATCAGGGAGATATTAGGATGCTTTATCTCTTTCCGTAGAGAGGGGAGAAGGGAAGGCAGCCCTCTTTCTCCTGAAGCGTGTAAGGAGGAGGGCGGCAATTCTTCCTTTAATTACAGTGGAGATCCTCCTTTGATGCTATTTAGAGCAAATGCATGCGGGGCGAAAGTACCTGCCCAGGCCCTCAGCCCAGATTCTCAGCTCAGACTCTCAGCTCAGACTCTCAGCCCAGATTCTCAGCCCAAGCTCTCAGCCTAGACCCTCTCCGGCTTATCCAGGAGGCCCACCTTCTGCATCAGCTCTCCCGTCCGGGCATGGGGATGGCGAGATACAGTATCATTCGCCTTCTCCATCTCCCTGGCCTCATCGGCCAGGCGGGCTGCAGCCCGCATCACCTCATGCCCAGCAGCGGCGGTGAGGGCGATGGCCTCCAGCTCCTTTAAGCGGAAGCAGGCGGCAGCATCTATACTGGCCACCGTCTGAGCTATATAAAGGGCGCCAATGGCTTTGGCCCGGGCATAGGGGCTGGAGAAGTGCATCCGTTCGACGCATTTCTCTGGGGTGGCTAGAATTGCCGGCAGCTTGGCCTGACCGGAGATGATGCTGGCAACAGCCCCGTCCAGCTCCTCTTGCACCAGGCGGATGGCTCCACAGGCCGCCAGGACGCGCAGGGCATCGGAGTTGAAAAGGGCCATCTCCGCTGGATCGAGAAACTCCCTCTTCGCCCCGATGAGGGGGTCCATGGGAAGGATGATGTAGCCGAAGCCCTCAGCAGATAGGGCCTCACGAGCCTCCTTTTTGCTCGGGCCGTCGGAGATGACAATGGTGGGAGTTCCCCTGAACATCTCCCGGGCTGCAGTGGGGCCTGCAGTAGCGGCATTTGGGCTGCTGATGACCACCATTTGAGGCTGCCAGGACTTGAGCTCCTCTGCTGCCCGTCCCTCCTTCTCTGTCATCTTGGGGCCGAAGCTGATGATCTTGAACTCTATGTCCGTTCTCTCTGCGATCTCATCCAGAGACAGATCAATAGCCGTAGAGGTGGCTATGTTGCCGAGCTTGACAAAGCCGATCTTAAACATGCCAGTACGGAAGGCAGGGGGAAGATAAAAGGATTTTGTTTTCCGATATGTGATGAATCGTAATGCTCAAGAGCTCACCACATGGAGGATAGATGGAAAAAAATCCAGTTTATGTCCCTTTGCCCGTAAATAAAACGCCCGGACCGGGATTCGAACCCGGGTCGAAGGCTCGACAGGCCTTCATGATAGGCCACTACACTATCCGGACACAATCAGATCCCGCCTCCCAGATTCGAACCGGGGACATCGCGGTGACTGCGCGTAGCACCTCTGCGGTGCGAGACATACTACAGCCGCGCACTCTACCAGGCTGAGTTAAGGCGGGCCTCTCGCTACCAGGTTAGTCCTTGTACTTAGACCTTTCGGGCAAATACTGGCTGCTGGCCAGCCGGCTCTGCCCCCGCGGTTTTTCCCTCCAGCCCGATCGGAGCAGATCGCTCCTCGCAAGACTCCAGGCCCCTGTCATCCGGCAAATATGAATATCTGTTCAGTTCGTAGAATCGAGATAAATCGCTTGCAGGAGAGCTAGTGATATATAATACGTATCGAGTTTACTGTTCTGAGGTTGGAAATATTTATCAACCTGGGGAGGGAAGAAAAACGAGAGGTATTTTAATGGATGGATTAAAAAAAGTAAGCATAATTCTGATATCTGCGATTCTCCTCCTTCTTCCTGGAGCATTCGGCCTGGATTACTCTATGGGCACATCAAACGGCATAAATGGTGCCTCTGAGAGCATCAAATTGAATGCGCCTTTGGAGAGCTCCCTGATCAGCAGCACAGAGGCCAGCCCTGTGAGCCATGTGACCAGCACGACCTTTAAAGGCAATGGTCCCTACAAATTCGAAAAGACATTCTCCTCCCTTAGCAAGGGTGAGCATGTGCGCCTGATTGCCGGCATGAAGGATAGCAAGAGCTTCGTCCATAGCTGTGATATTGAGACGCGAAAGTGGGACCGGATCAGGGTCTCTCAGTCGCTGGATGTGGATCAGGGCAGGATGATTGAATGCTCCACCGAGGCCTGGAACTCCTTTGGGCAGTCAGCAAAGGTGGGACTCAAGATGGATTCCGGCTCTCTGGATGGCTATAGAAGCTACGGAGATGCCAGCAGTGATAGCGTCGTTGCCGACCAAGAGGCAACCATTCCTGCCGGCAGCCGGTTTAGCGTCTTTTCAGAGGCCAAGCAGGGGATATTTGCCATGAGATCGATGGGCCTGATGTGCTCCTCTGCTGCACTGGACATAAAGACGACGACCGCAGCAGCAAAAAAGAGATTCATGATCCTGAACATGGCGAGCAAGAGCAAGGACAAGGTCAAAGACCAGGATAAGGAGAGAAACTTGGATAAGGATAAAGATAATAAAGATGATCGTGAAAAAATGTGATAAGATATCAAGATGCGATCGGGGTGAACGCCAATCTCCATCCATACACCCCTCATGATGATGAATGCAAGCAGGCTATTGCTTGCATGCCCATCTCATTTGAGGGGTGGTTGGCCAAATCCGGGGGCCACCGCCATAGTAAACTATGTTCATTTATTTTTAATATGTTATCTATTCAACGTGGTTTAAAACTTTTATACATATTATTAATTTTTTATATTTTGACCTCATCATCGTTCATAACGCTATCCACGCCAGTCCATGCTGTATCCTGGTATGCCCGCGTGGGCAACTGGCAGATAGATCGAAGTAGCGAGACGGTGAACTTCACAATTGAGGAGTACTGCCACGGAAACATCACCGGGATCAACACCACTCCCAGGGGTATGATGGTGGATGGCATTCACTCCAGATATGTGAATATCGATCTTAACAGCGTAGGAGTGAAGCAGAGGCGAAGCGCTCTTAAGGGCGATATAAAAACGGAGGAGTACACCAATGCCTCTGCAGAAGCAGAGGAGCCAATAACCCGGAATATCCTCAAACTCTCAGGCTCCCCCTATTATCAATTCAACTTCACTGAGCTCTGGCCGGTTCATCTCCAGTCCGAAAGGGCTCTTGTTTACAGTGGCACTATGATCAACGATCTCGAACTGAGCAAGAACAACCAGGATTGGGTGGCCATGAGCTTTCGCCGCTCTCCCCAGCTCTACAGCATTCGAAGCTGCAGGATGGATCTGGAGCGGTTGAACATCTCTCTGCTCGCAGATGATGATGATGTGCTGCAGGTCGAGTTCCTCCCTGTGAAGAGCCTGAACTATAGCATCCAGGCCTTCTCATCCGGCCGGACCGGGCTCTCATATGCCCAGAGGGCATCTGATATGAGCAGCATCATCAGCCAGGGGGAGGAGCTCTTCTATGGGGACTATTCTCTGGTCGCTGCCCTGAACATGAGCGCAAGCAATAAGAATGCTGCCAGTATGGCATGAAGGGATCTTATGCTGATTGGTATCATGTCCGATGCTCATGACCAGTTCCAGGGGGTCAAGGATGCTCTGAGCGCATTTTCCCAAAGGGGCGTCTCTTTGATTCTCTTCGCCGGGGATATGATCGGCTCAGGCAACTGCTACACCTTTCAGGACCTGGGGATCCCCATCAAGCTGGTCTATGGCAACAATGATGGCGACCGGGTGGGGCTGGCGCAGGAGTTCACCCGGGTGGATGGAGAGTATCTGGGAGACTTCGGCGAGGTCGAGGCCGATGGCCTGCGGATAGCATTGATGCATGGCACAGAAGAGCCCCTGGTGAGGGCGGTCCTGGCATCCCAGATCTATGATGTCCTGGTGAGGGGGCACAGCCATATCTTTGAGGTATCCCGCCATGGAAAGACACTGCTGGTCAATCCGGGAGAGATCTGGGGGCATCTGACCGGCTTTTCCACTGCTGCCATCCTGGATACATCCAGCCTGGAGGTGGAGAGGGTGGATCTGGGCCGGCACAAGACCTACATGGAGATCATAAAGGGATGACGGAAGGCGCTCTGATCAGCTCGCTGGGACTATACCTCCATGTGGAGCACACCGGCAATAAGGTGAAGCGGATCAGCCTCTCCTATGAGCTTCCGGATGAGCCCTCGCCACTGGCAGAGAGGATAGCGGCACATCTGGAGAAGGGTGGACCCTGCCCCAGTGTGGAGCTGGATCTTTCCGGCTGCACCGATTTTCAAAAGAGGGTTTACTCAACAGTTCAGGGGATCGAGCGGGGAAGGAGAATGACCTATGGAGAGGTAGCCCTCCTGACGGGAAGACCGGGGGCGGCGCGGGCTGTGGGTCGGGCCATGGCCACCAACCCCTTCCTGATCATCGTCCCCTGCCACCGGGTGGTGGCCAGAGGGGGCCTGGGGGGATTCGCCCTGGGGCTGGATATCAAAGAGAGGATGCTTGCCCTGGAGGGATCTGGATAGTCAGCTCTTCTCCGCCGGCCGGGTGGCATGGCTGAGGTTGATGGTCAGCTCACAGATGTTCATGATGTAGTCGAACATCCTCTCCAGGCTCGCCGCCAGGGCGAGGCGCTTTAGCATCTCCGATTTGCCCAGATTGTCAGAGACGACTGCTATTCCCGCCGCTCCCATCTGAATCTCCCGGATCGTATCTATCATCTCATTGGCCTTGTCAGAGTTGGTCTGCAGCAGATGGGAGAGAGAGTCGTCAATCAGGCTGCACAATTGAGATTCTATTGCCAGCAGTTCCTCTTTCAGATCATCGGCCAGGGTGCAGTTGTACTCTCTGGCGATCTGAGCTATCCTGTGGGCGTGATCAGCAATTCGTTCCAGATTCGATGCCGCCTGCATGTAGTTGAATGCATGAATGGGGTTTTGCAGCTCCTGCTTCACCGAGCCTGTCCGCAGGATCTCAGTGAACTGGCGGGAGATGAGGAGGTTGAGCCGGTCCACATCGTCATCCCTCTGGATGACATCCATTGCCAGCTCGGGCTCATCACTGTTCATGAGGCTGGCAAAGGAATCGTGTATCATGGACTTGACCACCGTCTTGATCCTCCGCAGGGCTTTCTCGGACTGAAGCTCCTCTGAGCTCAATAGATCATGAATGACCACCTTGTTTATGGTCTCCTCCAGGATCTCAGGGCCGATGAGCTTGTTTACAATCTGATGCAGATCCTTCTTCTGAGCAGGGGACATATGCTGGCTTGTGACCTCGATGATCCTGTAGCCGCCTACATAGCATCCAATGATATCTCTGATCAGGTCATCTCCTGTCTTCTCTCCCACATCCAGCCTCACCCGTAGATCCCTCTCCGAGCGATCGGTGGATAGGGTTAAAGCCCCATTGTCCCCCTGGCTGATATAGACTATTGAGCCGGCAGAAATCCCGTTCTTCGTGGCCCAGGCCTTGGGAAGGGAGACGATGAATGTGGACTTGCCCGTCCTCTGCACCTTTCTAGTATCCATGAACCCTCCTTAATTCAGGTGTTCTCTCTTTGCTTCCACCATGTAGACGATAGTCTCACATACGTTGCAGATGTGATCGCCCGTCCTCTCCAGATGCCTGTTCACCATGAGCAGCAAGGTTCCCTCCTTGATCACCTCGGGTCGCTCAATTATGATATTCAAGAGCTTATCCCTTGCTTTTACATAAAGGCCATCGATCTCATAATCCCACTTGGTTATCTGGCGGGCCATATCGGCATCGTCTTTCTCAAGGGCTTCCATCGATTGCCTGAGCATTCTGCCGCTGATCTCTGCCATGCGTGGAATGAATTCCAGCTTTGTTATCTCGATCTTATTATGAGACTGGGCTGTGACCCGAGCGATATCCACAGCCAGATCGCCTATCCTCTCCAGATCTATGCCGATCTTCAGTATTCCTATGATCCTCCTCAGATCCCTGGCCATGGGCTGCTGAAGCACCAGAAGCTCCATGCACAGGTTCTCAATCCTGATGCTCAGATCATCGACGTCCTGATCGTTCTTTATGATCTCTCGTGCCAGTTCGACATTCGAGTCGGTGAGGGCAAGGACCGATCTTTCTATAGCCTCCCCCACCCGGTCGGCCAGGTCCTTTGTCAGCCTCTTCAGATCTGATAGATCTTTGCGATAACGCTGTCTATAAGGGATCATTTAGTCTTCCCCAGGGATCATCCAAACCGCCCGGTGATATAGTCCTCGGTGCTCTTCATCTTCGGCGCTTCAAAGATCTGCTTGGTCTCTCCCACCTCGATCAGCTCGCCGAGGAGGAAGAAGGCAGTGCGGTCGGAGACCCTGGCCGCTTGCTGCATATTGTGGGTGACAATTATCTGGGTATACTCCTCCTTGAGGCTCTCCATCAGGCTCTCGATCTTGCCGGTTGAGATGGGGTCTAATGCACTGCAGGGCTCATCGAATAGGATGACATCAGGTCGCATGGCCATGGTCCGGGCGATGCACAATCTCTGCTGCTGCCCTCCAGATAGGCCCAGAGCTGGCTGGTCCAGCCTCTCGCTGACCTCCTCCCAGAGAGCGGACTCCTTCAGGCTGCGCTCAACTATCTGATCGATGTTCTTCTGCCCGTGAATCCGGGGGCCATAGGCGATGTTATCGTAGATGGACATGGGGAATGGATTGGGCTTTTGGAATACCATCCCAATTCTCTTGCGCAGCTCCACCACATCGGTTTTTTTATCGTATATGTCAATATCTTCATAGAAGACCCGGCCCTCAATGCGAGCACTGGAGACCAGGTCGTTCATCCGGTTCAGGCAGCGGATGAATGTCGACTTTCCGCAGCCTGATGGGCCGATGAGAGCAGTGATCTGTTTTGCTGGTATCTCCAGGGATATGTCCTTGAGGGCATGCTTCTCCCCATACCAGAGGTTCAGATCTTCTGAGACGATCTTAGCAGTCAAATCGAATCCCCTTGTAGCATCCTGAAATTGCTGTCAGTGTTTTCCCCGCCTTACTGCCAGTGGTAGCGATGGAGCGGCAGACGTCATCGATCCCTATGGCCGTGACCTGTTGCCGGATAGCATTCTCCCCCCATCTGCTGGAGATAATGCATCCATAGGCAGGCATCAACCTGTAATCTGAGCCAGCCTATAAAGATCTTCCTATATAGACTATATGTATAGGGAGATAAATAACTATGATCTGGCCGATGGCGCGAATGGTTTATATAGAACTTCAAACTCGTACTTAGAAAAAAGTCGGGGAGGAAATAAGGTTTGGCAGGTTTGAGCGGTGTACCGGTAATCATTCTGAAGGAAGGAAGCAAAAGAGAGGGCGGAAGGGATGCTCAGCACAGAAACATCCTGGCAGCCAGGGCAGTAGCAGAGGCGGTCAGGACAACTCTGGGCCCCAAGGGCATGGACAAGATGCTTATCGATAGCAGTGGTGATGCCACCATCACCAATGATGGCGCCACCATCCTCAGAGAGCTGGATATCGAGAATCCCGTAGCCAAGATGATTGTAGAGGTGGCAAAAGCCCAGGATGATGAGGTCGGGGACGGCACCACCACGGCGGTTATCATTGCAGGAAAGCTGCTGGAGAAGGCGGAGGCGCTCCTGGAGCAGGATGTCCATGCAACAGTCATTGTACAGGGGTACAAGCAGGCGGCTGCAAAGGCCCAGGAGGTATTAAAGCAGATGGCCACTGATGTCTCCGGAGACCAGGAGATGCTCCTGAAGATCGCCCAGACCGCCATGAGAGGAAAAGGCATAGAGATGGCCATGGATAGGCTCTCCCAGATAACAGTGGATGCGGCCAGGGCAGTGGTTGGGTTTGAGGGGAAGGATATCGAGGAGAACATCAAGATGATCCGGATTCCTGGCGGCAGGGTCGAGGACTCCTTCATAAACTACGGCATCGTTCTGGATAAGGAGAGGACCACCCCCCAGATGCCAAAATCGATCAAGAATGCCAGGATCATGCTTCTTGAAGGCACCTTGGAGCTGAAAAAGCTGGGAACTGATGCCAAGATAACTATAACCGAGGCCAGGGATCTCGCCTCCTTCAAGGAGGGTGAGGAGAGGATCATAAAAGAGCAGGTTGACGCCATTGTGGCCGCCGGGGCCAATGTGGTATTCTGTGAGAAGGGGATAGGAGTCTTTGCCCAGGGCTATCTGGCCAATCAGGGAATTCTGGCTGTCCGCCGGGTTAAGAGAGAGGATTTGAAGATGCTGGCCCTGGCAACAGGAGCGAAGCTGGTGGGAGATGTGATGCATCTGCGACAGGAGGATCTGGGATCTGCTGCCCTGGTAGAGGAGAGAAAGGTGGGCGAGGAGAAGCGCATGATCTTCGTTGAGGGCTGTGAGGGGGCAAAGGCGGTCTCAATCATCCTGCACGGAGTCTCAGATCAGCTCTTAGAGGAGATGGAAAGAGCCCTGGACGACTCCTTGAATGTGGTCATGGATGTCATTCGCTCAGGGAAGATCGTCCCCGGTGGCGGAGCTCCGGAGATCCTGGTGGCCGAGAGGCTCAGGCAGTATGCTTCAACCCTGGAGGGAAGAGAGCAGCTTGCCATTCGCGCTTTTGCCGACGCCGTGGAGGCTATTCCATTTGCTCTGGCTGAGAACTCCGGATTCGATCCTGTGGACTCTCTTGTCGCTTTGAGAGCAAAGCTCTCTTCGGGCAAGGGCTATGGACTGGACATCAAATCGGGCCAGCCAGCAGATATGATGGCTCAGGGCGTAGTCGAGCCCCTGAAGGTGAAGACCCAGGCCATCAAGTCTGCAGCTGAGGCCGCCACCATGGTACTGCGGGTGGACGATGTCATCGCCGCCAAGAGGGAGGAGCTGACGCCCAAGCCCGGACAGAGCCCGCACGACTACACCATGCCCCAGATGCCAATGCCACACTATTGATGGAACCGGGCGATGATGCCCATGACTATCATTTGATCGATGAAAAAGAGCATATTCCGGGTGGAGCAAATGGATGAAGAGAAGGATATGAGCCTGCAGGATGAAGAGAGGGATACAGGCCCTCTGGATGAAGAGCATCCCAGCTATCAAATTGCCAGGATAGATGAGCTGGAACAGCAGCTTTCAGAGGCTCAGAGCCTCTCAGAGGAACGCCTCGATCAGCTTATGCGCTGCCGGGCAGACCTCGACAATTTGATGAAGCGCTCTCTCCGGGAGAAGGAGAATACCGTTCGGTACGCCTCAGAGAAGCTCGTCCATAAGCTCCTTCCAGTGCTCGATAGCCTCGAGCAGGCGGCAAAGCATGATGAGGGCATGAATGTGCTCTATATGCAGCTTTCGGGCATCCTTTCTGCAGAAGGGCTGGCTCCCATAGAGGCGGTTGGCAAGAAGTTCGATCCCTACCGGCATGAGGCATTACTTCAGGTGAAGAGGAGTGATATGGAAGAGGATGTAGTGGCAGAGGAGATACAGAAAGGCTATCTCTTCAACTCCCGTGTCATTCGCTTCTCCAAGGTAGCAGTGAATAAGCCAGCGGGAAGAGAAGGATGTGATTGAAGGCTGCAATTTGAAAGGCGCTCAACAGGGCATATCGATCGACATGTTGAGATATAATTGAATAGATAAGATGATAAGTTTAAATATTTACAGAGTATTGGCAGTTACTAACTTCAGGAGATGAAATCTTGTCAAAAATTATAGGCATTGATCTTGGTACCAGCAACTCGGCAGCAGCAGCTCTGGTCGGTGGCCGGCCCACTATAATCCCCAGTGCGGAGGGGACCAGCATCGGAGGCAAGGCCTTCCCATCCTATGTCGCCTTCACCAAAGAGGGTCAGGTCCTGGTGGGCGAGCCGGCGAAGAGGCAGGCAGTGACCAATCCCGAGGGCACTGTTCAGGGCATAAAGAGAAAGATGGGCACTGACTATAAGGTCAGAGTCTTCGGCAAGGAGTATTCCCCTGAGGACATCTCCGCCCAGATCCTGCGGAAGATCAAGACCGATGCCGAGGCCTATCTCGCTGACAGCGTGGACAGAGCTGTCATCACCGTCCCCGCCTACTTCAATGACAACCAGAGGCAGGCGACAAAGGATGCCGGCACCATCGCCGGACTGGAGGTTTTGCGGATCATCAATGAGCCCACCGCCGCTGCTCTGGCCTTCGGCCTGGACAAGTCGGGCGAGCATAAGATCATGGTCTTCGACCTGGGCGGAGGCACGCTGGATGTCACCATAATGGAGATCGGCGAGGGGGTCTTCGAGGTCCGGTCCACATCGGGAGACACCCAGCTGGGCGGCCGGGATATGGATGACCGCCTGATGAACTATGTCCTGGAAAGGTTCAAGCAGGAATCTGGTGTCGATCTGCGCGGGGACTCCATGGCCATGCAGCGCCTGCGGGAGGCAGTGGAGGTGGCGAAGATAGAGCTATCCAGCGTCCTGCAGACCAACCTCAATCTGCCCTATATCACCGCCGATGCCGGTGGTCCCAAGCATCTGAGCATGACCATTGACCGCTCCAAGCTGGAGGAGCTGGTCGGTGATGTGCTGGAGCGCTGCCGCGGTCCCATGATCCAGGCCCTGAATGACTCCAAGCTGGAGAAGTCGGATATCGATAAGATCATCCTGGTGGGAGGGCCCACGAGGATGCCCGTGGTGCAGGAGTTCGTGAAGAACTTCATAGGAAAGGATGTCGAGCGCGGAGTGGATCCCATGGAGTGCGTGGCCATGGGAGCAGCGATTCAGGCAGGGGTTCTGGGAGGAGAGGTCAAGGATCTGCTGCTACTGGATGTCACACCATTATCTCTGGGCATTGAGACCCTGGGGGCTGTCACCACCAAGCTGATCGAGAGGAACACCACCATTCCCACCAGGAAGAGCCAGATATTCACCACAGCCGCCGATAACCAGACCAGCGTCGAGGTCAATGTCCTGCAGGGAGAGAGGCCCATGGCCAAGGACAACGTCTCCCTGGGCAGGTTCACCCTGGTGGGCATTCCCCCTGCACCACGGGGCATACCTCAGATCGAGGTCACATTCGATATCGATGCCAATGGCATCATTCACGTCTCAGCCAAGGATCTGGCCACCAAGAAAGAGCAGAGGATCACCATCACTGCCCCCCACAAGCTGAGCAAAGAGGAGATAGAGGCCAAGATCAAGGATGCGGAGAGGTTTGCGGCAGATGACTTGAAGAGAAAAGAGGAGATAGAGACTAAGAATGCTGCCGACTCTCTGATCTATGCCTCGGAGAAGATGCTCAAGGATGCGGGCGATATAGCCACGAGTGAGCAGAGGGATAAGATCGAGAAGGCCATCAGTGATCTGAAAAACGCCCAGACGGGCGGGGATATCTCAGAGATCAAGGCCAAGACGGAAGGCCTGCAGAGCGCAATCTATGAGCTTTCCGCAGCCATGTACCAGAAGGCGGCACAGGACCAGCAGGCTGCCCAGGGCGCCGGCTCAGAGGCCAGTCCCGGATCAGCAGGGCAGGATCAGACAGTGGATGCGGACTATGAGGTAGTGAACGATAAGAGGTAAATCGGAGTAGAACCCATAATGAGCAAAGGCTGCTGGAAGAACAGGGAAGCCAGAAGGATCTGATCGTACCATGCCGGACAAGAAGGATTACTACGAGGTGCTTGGAGTATCCAAGGATGCCAGCGAGAAGGACATCAAGGCCGCCTATCGCAAGCTGGCCATGAAACACCACCCCGACCGGTCGGACGATCCCGGGGCAGAGGAGAGGTTCAAGGAGCTCTCCGAGGCCTATGCCGTCCTCTCCGACTCGGATAAGCGCCAGAAGTACGATCAGTTCGGCCATGCGGGAATCAACAGTCAGTACTCGCAAGAGGATCTGTTCCGGGGGGTTAACTTCGAGGATCTTCTCCGGGGCTTTGGCATGGGCGGGGAGAGCATATTCGATATGTTCTTCGGCGGAGGGGGAGGGCGGCGGGGGCCGGCCAGAGGCCGGGACCTGCGTTATGACATCGATCTGACCCTGGAGCAGGCGGCTCGGGGCCTGGAGACGACCATCGAGGTTCCGCGGACGGAGAGCTGCCCCAAGTGTCAGGGCAGCGGGGCTAAGCCCGGCACAACGCCCGTGACCTGCAGCAACTGCCGGGGCTCAGGCCAGGTCACCCGCGCCCAGAACACCCCCTTCGGCCAGATGGTCACCTCCACCACCTGCCCCACCTGTGGCGGCAGAGGGGAGATCATCACCAGCCCCTGTGAGGATTGCAGTGGCTCGGGCAGGGTGCGCAAGTCCCGCAAGATCAATATCAAGGTTCCAGCGGGGGTGGAGGACGGCCAGCACCTCAAGCTCCGCGGCCAGGGAGACTCTGCCGGCCCCAAGGGAGTGAGCGGCGATCTTTATGTGGTCATAAACATCCTTCCCCACAGGATCTTTCAGCGAATGGACAGCGATCTGATCATGGAGAGCCCCATCAGCTTCACCCAGGCGGCCCTAGGAGCAGACCTGGAGGTTCCCACTCTGAACGGCCGGGCCAGGATCAAGGTGCCTGCAGGGACCCAGACCGGAACGGTATTCCGCCTGAGAGGAAAGGGCATGCCCCGGCTGCATGGCACCGGATCGGGCGATCTGCATGTAAGGGTCAGGATCAATACCCCCTCTGCTCTCACTGCCCGGCAAAAGCAGCTGCTTGAGGAGCTGGCAGAGGAGTTTGGCGAGCAGAAGAGGCCAGCTGGCGAGAGGGAGAAGGAAAAGGAGAAAAGCCTCATCGACAAGATCGTGGATGAGGTGAAGAGCGCTGTGCAGTGAAGAGGGGGATGATATGCTCTCCCTCGCTATCATGGATGATGCAGCAGCAGCACCCCTCATTCCATCTGCCCCGGGGGAAGTCCTCGAATCTTTCCGTAAGCTCTATGGCCTCCTCTATCTCTGTGATGTGGCGCAGGATGAGCTGCCTGGCGATGTCCTGGGCGGCATCCATCTCTATGTTCATCCCCAGCCCGGGGCACTCTGAGCAGCATAACCTGCCCTCCACCAGGTAGAAGGGATAGGTGCGGCAGAGAAGGGGGCGGGAGGCGTATATGGCGCACCTCCCGTCGACATAGAAGCAGCAGCGCAGCCCCTCTTTTTTGAGCCTCCACTCCAGGGTGTGGAAGTCGCCAAAGGAGTCCCATTCACCCTCCTCTGGTGGCTGAGCTACCTGGAGCCAATCCTGTCCCCTCTCCGCCATTATTTCTCTTATCTCAAAGGGGAAGACAAGGACGCTGTTATCCTCGCCCTGGCAGCACTGGCCGCAGCTCAGGCACTGAAATCCAATCCCCTTTATCTGATCAGCCAGGGACGATGGCGAGATGAGCAGGGCAGCGGCGTATGACCGCCGGAGAGCTGCCAGCAACAGCTCTTTATCAGTCACAAAGGGTGGATGCTCAGGCATAAAGAAGGATATCCATACTGATTCTCATAATCCTGCCGGGCCGGCTCTGAGCAGCACAAATCCTGAACTTAATCGCGACAGTATGCAACCAGATCCAGGGACAGTCCTCCTCCTGCTCAGGCGCCCCTTCATAAAACGATTGAACTGTCCATAGTTGTTGATCCTGGCCGCTTGTATGGCCGTTTGTATGCCGCTCTCATGGCCGTTTGTATGGCTGCTCGCATGGCCGCTTGTATTGCCTCTTCTGTGGTCCCTCGCATTGGTGAATCAATGCATGTCATTATGATGATATATCTTTTGGCCGTCTGCTTAGATTACAAATTTATATGAATAAGACAAAGGGATTGATCATGATGCAATCTTTTCAGAGGGTACTGGTGGGTGAAGCGCTGGTCGGAGAGGGGCCCGAGGTAGCGCATATTGATCTGGTTATGGGACCAAGGAACAGCGCAGTGGAGGAGGCATTTGTAAGAGCACTGGCATCGCCATCCAGCGGTCATACACCATTGCTGGCTGTGCTGGCGCCCAATCTTCCAGTCAAGCCTTCGACACTGATGGTCAATAAGGTCACCATCAAGAATGCTCAGCAGGCGTTAATGGTCTTTGGCCCGGTGCAGGCTGCAGTAGCACAGGCGGTGATGGACTGCGTGGAGTCAGGAGTACTGCCTGAGGAGTTGGCAGATGATCTCTTTATTATAGTGTCAGTGTTTGTGGAGTGGGATGCAAAAGATAAAGATAAGGTTTTCGAATATAATTATCAGAGTACAAAAATTGCTTTGGAGCGCGCTGTGAAGAGTGAGCCAAAGGCAGCTGATATCCTGGCAGCGAAGGGCACTGCAAAGCATCCCTTTGCCTGAAGCCCGCGGCTGGTCCAGATCCACACATGGCTCACAGAGGTTTCACATGAGATCGAGGCCTGAAAGCTGGCCTCGATAGGGCCCATGTGAAAAAAAGGTTCATAATCTTCAGTCGAAGACTGGTTGGATAGCAGGGATAAGATATCGAATGATGGTTCCCGGCCCCAAGGCCGTCTGCAGGAAGTGGGATTGGAGAGGAGAGTGAGGATATGCATAAAAGGGAAAAGGATAGCATTTATGAAATCAGCCCAAAAATAAACAAATTGCAGGATCATAGATACAGGAGACAGTCTATTGTCCTTGTTATGCTCCTGGCAATAGGCATTCTATTAAATTCATTTGCTTATGCCCAGGGCCAGTTTGAGGGGTTTGCCGAAGGCATGGGGTTCCCTGCCGATATGGTTGCGCCCTCCCAGTATGGCCAGCTGTCAGGAGAGGGCGTAAATCAGGCACCATTTATAGTGAGCGTTGTGCCGGACAGGCCCTCTCCTCAGCAGCAAGGTACAGCCATAAAGTGGACAGTAATGGCGCAGGATGCTGAGGGAGACAGCATATCATATATGTTCCGGATAAAGGATCCCTCGATCATAGATCCGAAAAAGGATCCCTGGGTCCCCTTGACCGGCTGGATGGATGAGAACACCTGGACCTGGAACACAGCGACATTGAATCCGGGAATCCACCAGATCAAGGTTCTGGTAAGGGATCAGATGCATACCAGTGAGGACTTCAAGCCCGATGAGAGGATCATTGATTTTCAAATAACAGCTCCTGAGGGCCCAGCTGTGATTGTGCCGGAAGCTGTTCCTGCTGTGGAGCAGCCTCCCGCAGTGGAACAGCCGGCAGTGCAGCCTCCAGTGAATCAACCTCCTCAGGTGGCAGGGCTGACGGCAGATCTGCCCAGCCCCCAGATAGCCGGTGCAGCTGTGACCTTCACAGCAGCGGCATCAGATCCTGAGGGCGATCCTTTGCAGTTCTTGTTCCTGGTTGATGGTGTGCCCAGGACTGATTTCAGCAGCAATCCCAGCTGGACATGGATGACCGGCGGACATGATATCGGAACACATACAATCGAGGTGAGGGCGCGCGATAACAACCATGACCCCCAGGGGGATAGCTCCCAATCGATTCAGTTCTCAATTGAGGCACCGCCTAACAATCCGCCTCAGGTGGCAGGCCTGACGGCAGATCTGCCCAGCCCACAGATAGCCGGTGCAGCTGTGACCTTCACAGCAGCGGCATCAGATCCAGAGAATGATCCCTTGCAGTTCATGTTCCTGGTTGATGGTGTGCCCAGGACTGATTTCAGCAGCAATCCCGGCTGGACATGGATGACCGGCGGGCAGGATATCGGAACACATACAATCGAGGTGAGGGCACGCGATAACAACCATGACCCCCAGGGGGATAGCTCCCAATCGATTCAGTTCTCAATTGAGGCACCGCCCAACCATCCGCCTCAGGTGGCAGGCCTGACGGCAGATCTGCCCAGCCCCCAGATAGCCGGTGCAGCTGTGACCTTCACAGCAGCGGCATCAGATCCGGAGGGCGATCCCTTGCAGTTCATGTTCCTGGTTGATGGTGTGCCCAGGACTGATTTCAGCAGCAATCCCGGCTGGACATGGATGACCGGCGGGCAGGATATCGGAACACATACAATCGAGGTGAGGGCGCGCGACAACAACCACAATCCGGAGGGGGATAGCTCAAGGACAGTCGAGTTTGTAATCGAGGCTGTTCCAAACAATCCTCCAGAGGTAGTGGATCTGGCAGCAGACCTGCCCAGCCCCCAGATAGCCGGTGCAGCTGTGACCTTCACAGCAGCGGCAGCAGATCCTGAGGGCGATCCCTTGCAGTTCATGTTCCTGGTTGATGGTATGCCCAGGACTGATTTCAGCGGCAATCCCGGCTGGACATGGATGACCGGCGGGCAGGATATCGGAACACATACAATCGAGGTGAGGGCGCGCGACAACAACCACAATCCGGAGGGGGATAGCTCAAGGACAGTCGAGTTTGTAATCGAGGCCGTTCCAAACAATCCTCCAGAGGTAGTGGATCTGGCAGCAGACCTGGCAAGCCCCCAGATAGCCGGTGCAGCTGTGACCTTCACAGCAGCGGCAGCAGATCCTGAGGGCGATCCCTTGCAGTTCTTGTTCCTGGTTGATGGTGTGCCCAGGACTGATTTCAGCGGCAATCCCAGCTGGACATGGATGACCGGCGGGCAGGATATCGGCACACATATCATAGAGGTGAGGGCGCGCGACAACAACCACAATCCGGAGGGGGATAGCTCAAGGACAGTCGAGTTTGTAATCGAGGCCGTTCCAAACAATCCTCCAGAGGTAGTGGATCTGGCAGCAGACCTGGCAAGCCCCCAGATAGCCGGTGCAGCTGTGACCTTCACAGCAGCGGCAGCAGATCCAGAGAATGATCCCGTGGAGTTCATCTTCATCCTGGATGGAATGGCTCAGACGGAGTTCACACAAAACCCGAGCTGGACCTGGACGACCAGCACAGAGAGCATCGGCACACATACAATCGAGGTGAGGGCGCGCGATAACAATCACAATCCGGAGGGGGATAGCTCAAGGACGGTCGAGTTTGTAATCGAGGCTGTTCCAAACAATCCTCCAGAGGTAGTGGATCTGGCAGCAGACCTGGCAAGCCCCCAGATAGCCGGTGCAGCTGTGACCTTCACAGCAGCGGCAGCAGATCCAGAGAATGATCCCGTGGAGTTCATCTTCATCCTGGATGGAATGGCTCAGACGGAGTTCACACAAAACCCGAGCTGGACCTGGACGACCAGCACAGAGAGCATCGGCACACATACAATCGAGGTGAGGGCGCGCGATAACAATCACAATCCGGAGGGGGATAGCTCAAGGACGGTCGAGTTTGTAATCGAGGCTGTTCCAAACAATCCTCCAGAGGTAGTGGATCTGGCAGCAGACCTGGCAAGCCCCCAGATAGCCGGTGCAGCTGTGACCTTCACAGCAGCGGCAGCAGATCCAGAGAATGATCCCGTGGAGTTCATCTTCATCCTGGATGGAATGGCTCAGACGGAGTTCACACAAAACCCGAGCTGGACCTGGACGACCAGCACAGAGAGCATCGGCACACATACAATCGAGGTGAGGGCGCGCGATAACAATCACAATCCGGAGGGGGATAGCTCAAGGACGGTCGAGTTTGTAATCGAGGCTGTTCCAAACAATCCTCCAGAGGTAGTGGATCTGGCAGCAGACCTGGCAAGCCCCCAGATAGCCGGTGCAGCTGTGACCTTCACAGCAGCGGCAGCAGATCCAGAGAATGATCCCGTGGAGTTCATCTTCATCCTGGATGGAATGGCTCAGACGGAGTTCACACAAAACCCGAGCTGGACCTGGACGACCAGCACAGAGAGCATCGGCACACATACAATCGAGGTGAGGGCGCGCGATAACAATCACAATCCGGAGGGGGATAGCTCAAGGACGGTCGAGTTTGTAATCGAGGCTGTTCCAAACAATCCTCCAGAGGTAGTGGATCTGGCAGCAGACCTGGCAAGCCCCCAGATAGCTGGTGCGGCTGTGACCTTCACCGCAGCGGCATCAGATCCTGAAGCCGATCCCGTGGAGTTCATCTTCATCCTGGATGGAATGGCTCAGACGGAGTTCACACAAAACCCGAGCTGGACCTGGACGACCAGCACAGAGAGCATCGGCACACATATCATAGAGGTGAGGGCGCGCGACAACAATCACAATCCGGAGGGGGATAGCTCAAGGACGGTCGAGTTTGTAATCGAGGCTGTTCCAAACAATCCTCCAGAGGTAGTGGATCTGGCAGCAGACCTGCCCAGCCCCCAGATAGCTGGTGCGGCTGTGACCTTCACCGCAGCGGCATCAGATCCTGAGAGTGATCCCGTGGAGTTCATCTTCATCCTGGATGGAATGGCTCAGACGGAGTTCACACAAAACCCGAGCTGGACCTGGACGACCGGCATAGAGAGCATCGGCACACACTCAATCGAGGTGAGGGCGCGCGACAACAACCACAATCCAGAAGGGGATAGCTCAAGGACAGTCGAGTTTGTAATCGAGGCCGTTCCAAACAATCCTCCAGAGGTAGTGGATCTGGCAGCAGACCTGGCAAGCCCCCAGATAGCCGGAGCAGCTGTGACCTTCACAGCAGCGGCATCAGATCCTGAGAATGATCCCGTGGAGTTCATCTTCATCCTGGATGGAATGGCTCAGACGGAGTTCACACAAAACCCAAGCTGGACCTGGACGACCGGCATAGAGAGCATCGGCACACATACAATCGAGGTGAGGGCGCGCGACAACAACCACAATCCGGAGGGGGATAGCTCAAGGACGGTCGAGTTTGTAATCGAGGCCGTTCCAAACAATCCTCCAGAGGTGGTGGATCTGGCAGCAGACCTGCCCAGCCCCCAGATAGCCGGAGCAGCTGTGACCTTCACCGCAGCGGCATCAGATCCAGAGAATGATCCCGTGGAGTTCATCTTCATCCTGGATGGAATGGCTCAGACGGAGTTCACTCAAAACCCGAGCTGGACATGGACGACCGGCATAGAGAGCATCGGCACACATACAATCGAGGTGAGGGCGCGCGACAACAACCACAATCCAGAGGGGGATAGCTCAAGGACAGTCGAGTTTGTAATCGAGGCCGTTCCAAACAATCCTCCAGAGGTAGTGGATCTGGCAGCAGACCTGCCCAGCCCCCAGCCTCTGGGAAGCAGTCTCAATTGGACGGCAGCGGCCAGTGATCCTGATGATGACCCCGTATCCTACCGTTTCCTGGTCAATGATACCCCGGCAACAGACTGGCAGCCTGAGAACAGATTCGCCTGGACACCAACTGAGGCCGGACCATATCTGATCACCGCCCAGGCAAAGGATGATCAGCATGATGAGCCTGCAGCTGAAAACGGTAGCATAAGCCGCGTATTTCTCATAACTGCTCCTGAGCCCACAGCCGAGCCCGTAACCGAAAGCGCGGCAGAAATGGTTGAGCCAGCAGTCGAGGAGGCTCTGCCTGTCAATCTACCGCCCAGCATCACTGAGCTTTCAGCAGATCTGGGGAGCCCCCAGGTTCTGGGAAGCAGTCTCAACTGGACGGCAGCGGCCAGTGATCCTGATGATGACCCCGTATCCTACCGCTTCCTGGTCAATGATACCCCGGCAACAGACTGGCAGCCTGAGAACAGATTCACCTGGACGCCAACTGTGGCCGGACCATATCTGATCACCGCCCAGGCAAAGGATGATCAGCATCCCGGACCGGAGGGCGAGGGCGGAAACAGAAGCTCCGAGTTCGTGATCATGCCGCCCGAGGAGGAGGCTCCCTTTACAGAAGCAACAGCGGAGCAGACCGTCCCCGAGAATGTCACCGAACTGATCAATGTGACTGCACCGGCCAACATAACAGCCGAGGCGGAGAATGTGACGGAAGTGGTGGAGATCCCGGAGGAGACCCTTATCCCTCCTGTGACTGAGAACATCACCACCCCCGTAGCACCGGAGAACATCACCAAGAACCTTACCGAAGAGATATCTGAGGAAGAGATAGAGATTGTAGCTCCTATTGCAGAGAACCAGACTCCTGTCCTGAACTCTCTGATTCCGGATCTCGTCAGCCCGCAGAGACCAGGGGTGACTGTGACCTGGACCGCCAATGCCACTGATGTGGACATGGATCAGTTGCTCTTCCGCTTCTACCTCAATGGACCGGCAACCAACGGGGCCTGGGAGGCGAGGACGGGATGGACCTCTGATAATGCCTGGGCCTGGGCAACCTCCTCTGCAGATCTGGGGGAGAACCAGGTCAAGGTGCAGGTCAGAGATGGACAGCATGCCGGCGAAGAGGGCTTTGATGGCGAGTACTCCGGCTACTTCACCCTCTCCGAGCCCAAGATGAACATCTCGGGCCTGGTGTATGAGGACAAGAACGGAAACGGAGTAGCTGACAGCGGCGAGGCCCTATCCGGCTGGACGGTGCAGATAACGAAGCGGGATCAAAGCCAGATCAGCGTCTTAACCAGAGAGGATGGATCCTACAGCTTCCAGGATCTGGATGCTGGAAGTTATACTGTAAGCGAGACCCTGCCCTCCGGCTGGATGGCAGTATCCCCAGAAAGCGGATCTCACAGCGTGGATCTCTCAGAGGAGGATGTTCGGGATCTGAACTTCGCCAACAAGCTCTTCCAGTACAGCATATCCGGCAGGAAATACAATGACCTGAACGGCAATGGCATATCAGAGGGTGAACCGGGAATGGAGGGCTGGACAATTGAGCTCTCCCAAGGCGGCAGTGTGATCAGCAGCACCACCACTGAGAAGGATGGCTCCTACAGATTCGCTGAACTATCACCTGGAAGCTACACAGTATCCGAGGTCGAGAGGCCTGGTTGGACCAGGACAGCGCCCCAGGAGGGCTCTTACAACGTGGAGCTTGTGGACGGAGATATAACAGACAGGGACTTTGGAAATCACGGCTCCTTTGCCATATCTGGAACCAGCTTCCTGGATAGCAATGGCAATGGCATCAGGGACGAGGGCGAGATCGGCTGGGCAGGAGCGGCCATTCAGTTATCCCGTGACGGCAACGTCATCAATGCTACCATCACCCAGGAGGACGGATCCTTCGCCTTCCGCAACCTTGCACCAGGAACCTACAGCATAAGCCAGGTTGCCGCTGAGGGCATCACCCAGATAGCCCCTGAAGGCCCCTGGACGGTGGAGATTGAGAATGCCGATATTACTGGCAAGGACTTCGCCAACCGCGGCGGTCTGTCCATCTCCGGCCAGAAGTACTATGACATCAATGGCAACGGCCTGCAGGACGAGGATGAGCCCGGCATTCCCGGAGGATCAGTGAGCCTGCTCCTGGACGGAAAGGTGGTGGCCAATACCACCACCGATGATAATGGATTCTACAGCTTCGAGAACGTCCTGCCTGGAACCTACACCATAAGCGATCCCGTGCCAGCGGGCCTGGTCCTCACCACCTCCTCCACAGTCGTAGTGACAGTGAAGACAGTTGTGGTGACCAATGTCAACTTCGGAATACGTGGATCGAATTCTATATCCGGGACGAAGTACGAGGATCTGAATGGCGATGGAATCAGGAACTCCGGCGAGAAGGGCCTCTCCGGCTGGGAGATGGTCCTGACAGGCAGAACCTGGTACGGCAGGCCGCTTCCCACTCTGACTGCCTACACAGACAGCAACGGAAACTACAAGTTCGACAGGCTCCTTCCCGGCAGCTACAAGCTGAGCGAGACCTCAAGGACCGGCTGGGTCCAGACCGCTCCGGCGGGAGGAAGCTATAGCATACTCTTCGATGTGGGAGTGCCACCCAGAGAGGCGAAGAACAACGACTTCGGTAACAGACTGGCAGTTCAGTCCATCTCCGGGGTGAAGTACAACGATATCAATGGCAATGGAGCCAGAGATCCGGGCGAGCCGGGCATGGGGGGCTGGAATATCAACCTGGAGCCAGCCTCAGGCGGGGTGATCAGGGTTGCCACCACTGAGGCTGACGGCTCTTATAGCTTCACAGATGTCGCCTCTGGAACCTATACCATCCGGGAGATCCAGAAGCCTGGATGGGAGCAGAAGGCACCGGCCAGTGGCACCTATACCGTCACCCTGGATGCATCCACGCCCAGCGTGGCCGGAAAGGACTTCGGCAACTGGAATCCACTGCCTGCCAATCCCACATTGATCCCGGATAAGAGCAGCCCCCAGAGATCTGGCACCCCCATCATCTGGACGGCAAGAGCAGACGACCTTGATCCTCTCCAGTATAGGTTCCTGGTCAGAGGACCGGGAGTGAACCTGGATACCGGATACACCAGCAGAAGCGTATGGACCTGGAATACCCTCGGCTATCCTCCTGGCAAGTACGAGGTTGAGGTCTGGATCAGGGACGGTCAGCATGCCGGTCCCGGTGGATACGATGTCAAGAAGAGCGTCCCCTTCAGCCTGACCGGCGCCAATCTGCCTCCCAGGGTACAGGTCCTGTGCACCGACCGGCCTGGGCCGCAGTATGCTGGAAGCTGGGTCAAATGGACGGCCATAGCCTCTGATCCAGAAGGAGACCCCTTGCAGTACCGGTTCTTCCTGCGCGGCCCTGCCACTCGCGGATTCTGGGTGGATATGACCGGCTGGGGCAAGAACAACCAGTGGGTCTGGAGGACCACTCCTGCTGATGTAGGCTACAGCGAGGTGCTGGTAGCTGTCAGAGATGGCAAGCACAGTGGACCTGCTGGCTCGGATGACTATCAGGTGGGCCAGTTCTTCATCATGAATCTGAACCTGCCCCCTGTGATCACCAGCCTGGGCACGAGCCTGCCCAGTGCACAGCCTGTGGGCGCCACCATCAGATGGGCGGCCACTGCCAGCGACCCCGAGGGCGACCCACTCTTCTTCCGATACCTGATGAGGGGGCCGGCGACGGGCGGAATGTGGCGAGTGGTCCGCGACTGGTCCACTGATCCAACCTGGATCTGGCCGACAACACCGGTTGATGCGGGCACCAGCGAGATCAAGGTTCAGGTGAGGGACGGCTTCCATTCCAGCCCTGCCGGATGGGATGATGATGCTGGAGCGCTGTTCACTGTGCTGCGGCAGAATCTGCCCCCCACTCTGATCTCTCTTGGATCGGACAAGCCCAGCTCTCAGAAGGCGGGAACGCCTGTGACCTGGACAGCTATTGCATCGGATCCGGATATGGAGCCTCTGCTCTATCGCTTCTGGCTGAAGGGGCCCTCCACCGGTAACACCTGGAAGATAGTGCAGGACTGGTCCTACAGGAATCAGTGGACCTGGGCCAGCCGCCCATCCGATGGCGGGGCTTATACCGTCTATGTCTATGTGCGGGACGGCTGGCATAACCCTGCGACAGGCTATGATAGCGCAATGGGGGCACCATTCATTCTGGCCCCCAATCAACCCCCGGTGCTGACTGCTCTGAAGGCCGACCGCCCCAGCCCACAGGGGGCGGGAACTCCCGTCAAATGGACGGCCACTGCTCTTGATGCGGAAGGAGATCCGATATACTACCGCTTCTGGCTGAAGGGGCCCTCCACCGGCAACACCTGGCAGATAGCCCAGGACTGGTCCCTGAAAAACCAGTGGACCTGGACGAGCATGCCTCATGATGGCGGAGCCTATACAGTCTATGTCTACGCCAGGGACGGCTGGCATTACCCTGACACCGGATACGATAGCGCATTGGGGTCCCCCTATCAGCTGATATCCAATCAGCCTCCGGCTCTGACCTCTCTGCAGGCCGATCGTCCCAGCCCACAGGCGGCTGGGACGTCTGTAAGGTGGACGGCTACTGCGATGGATGCAGAGAAAGATCCCCTGTACTATCAGTTCTGGCTGAAGGGCCCCTCCACAGGCAATGTCTGGAGGATAGTGCAGAGCTGGTCGGCCAGGAATCAGTGGACCTGGAGCAGCGCCCCCTCTGATGCTGGCAGTTACAAGGTCTATGTATATGTCAGAGATGGCAAGCATGCTCCTGCCAATGCTTACGACAGCGCCCTGGGCCGGGACTATATCCTGCAGGGGATGGTGAGGCGATAAAGAGAGAGCATCGAATGCAAAGCCCAAGAGTAGAAAAGCTCAAGCCTGCAGCCTGAGGATCTGGGCGGAGGCGAAGGCGAGAGGCTCTTTTCTTGGGGCAGGCAGAGCAGGATCTGCCCCTCTTATTTTTTTGACCTTCAGCATCAGATAGATTTAAATCCCTTTATGTAAGCAAGAGAATTCATGATAAAGTATCTTATTTCATCTGCTGTGCTCCTCATGCTGACCGGGGCCGCCCTTGGGACGGTGTGGCTTTATGCCGATCCACTCTCCTTCCCCATATCGCCGTATCAATCGGCTGAGACCGGCTTCAATCTCACTGATACTGCTCTCACCAAGATCGCCGGTTTTACCTATTATACCACCCTGGGTGAGGACTTCTATAAGCGAGCCATTCCTGTCAATTACACCAATGCCACCAACTCAGTGATGATCAGCAGCACAGCAAATGGGACAGCCTCCTTCCTGACCTCTCCTACCTTCGGCGGTCATAAAGAGAACAATCTGCTCTATGCCCAGAGCAAATCATCCTTCAGAGTGGGTGGCCAGGGCTCCTGGAGGAATCTGAGCTTATGAGGAGTGCTTCATCTCCCTATCAGCTTTTTGGGCTGCTGCTAATCCTGCCCGATCCCGCCCTCGTCGGGTGCTGATTCAGGATCCTCCTCCTGCTCCCTAATGGCAACGGCTATCAGGGTTACCGCCAGGGCGATCAGAGTGAAGGCATAAAGAGCCCCTTCGATTCCCTGCATATCAGCAGCCAGCCCGGCCACAATCGGTCCTATCACCACTCCAGACATGCGGGCGGTATTGAAGATGCCATAGGTCTCCCCCCGGCGAGAGGCACAGGTGATGTCGGCCACCAGGGCGGCAGCAGCGGGGCCGCATATGCCCAATCCCAGCCCCAGTCCGGCAAAGAGAAGCATGACCTGAATCAGGCTTGCAGCCAGGAAGAGAGAGGCAAAGGAGATCAGGCCGGCAAGGCTGCCCAGGAGGATGAGCAGTCTTCTCCTCCCCCGGTCTGCCAGGTGGCCAAAGTAGATGTTCGAGATGGCGGTCATCCCACCATAGACCAGATAGATGAATCCAATATCAGTGATGGAGAAGCCCAGAGCCCTGGCATATGAGGGGAGGAGGGTGATGTTGAAGCCCGCCACCACCCCAGACCAGAGGATGACAGCGCAGCAGGCGAGAAATGTGATTGCATAACCGGGAGCGAGCAGGGGCTCGTCTCCTCTTTGAGGCTGCTGGCTCTCTTTAAGGAGGATTTTCCTGGATTCGGGAACTTTGAAGGTGACGATGATGATCGATGCTATCCCCATGAGGGCCCAGAAGTAGAAGGGTGCTTCCAGCCCCATATGGTCATAGAGTGCTCCCCCCAGAAATGGTCCCAAGGCCAGGGCGGAGAAGAAGGAGGCGTTATAGTAGCCCATGGCTGCTCCCCGGCATTGAGACCGGGATTGATCTATGATCAGGGCCATGGCAGTGGGCCAGACCAATGCCGCTCCCACTCCCCCTAAGGCTCTTATGAACAGCAGAGTATAGGCATTCTCAGCATAGATGTATAGCGGTGGGAGGAGAGCGAATGTCATCATTCCCAGGAGCATTAGCCTCTTTCTCCCCATCCTGTCGGAGAGACGGCCTATGGGCACCTGGACTGCTAGCTGTGCTGCTCCATAGATGGAGATTATGAATCCGAGCAGGGTGTAAGATGCCCCTAGACCCATAACATAGCTGGGAAAGAATGGTGCAACTAAAGTGAACCCCAGGACGGCGACGAATACCGCCAGGTAAAGGGGCCAAAGAGAGCTTGAATCCCTGGTAGATGGCATCCTTCCCTAGAACTTCAGCTCCATGCCCAGTATAGTCTGAGTATTGGTCACTCCGTTTATCTCCCTTACATTCATCACTGCCCGGTTAAGGTCGGATATGCCCTCCACCTCTGCTATGGCGATGAAATCCCTCTCACCATAGACGGGAACGACCTCACAGATCCCTTTGATCTTCTCCAGGCGGTCGTAGACCAACTTCTCAGTTCCCGGTTCGACGTTGATCATTATGAAACCCTTCATAGGCCCTCACCTCCCTGTCCAGTCATCTATCTTGTTATCTTCTATGTGATCTGCCTCGTCTCCTGCCTCATATCCGCTCTGCCCGCCCCTTTCCAGAATCTTCTTTTGCACTATCTCTATCTCATCCTCCAGGCGGGGCAAAGATAGCTTCTCCCGAGCAAGATACAGGCAATGTAGGGCTTCTTCCAGCCTTCCCATCGCTGTGAGAACGATGGCCGTGGACTCGAGGTCTATGGCATCTCCACCCTTCTCCAGGACTGTATCGTAGACCTCCAGGGCTTCTTGCAGCCTCCTTTGATTTCGAAGCAGAAAAGCTTTGTTCCGCAGGGCATCGAGGTTAGCTGGGTCGAGGGATATAGACCGGCTGTAGCTCTCCAGAGCCTCATCGATTCGGCCGAGGCCAAAGAGGGCTACTCCCTGGTTATTCCAGGCCTCTGATATCTCCGGATTGGAGGCGATGACATTCTGGAATATCTCCAGGGCCCTCTCAAAATCCTTTCTCCGGACATAATCCATTCCTTTGTGAAGCTGAACTCTCTCCTTGCTGTTCATTGCTCATCACATGTAGCCCTGGATGGGGGCAGAATCATCCGATTTTTCCGGATTGCCCTTCTCGGCGATCCCTGCTCCTGGCCTTTTGATCTCGCCGAATTTTCTCTCATAGTCCTTGATATGCTCACTAAGCCATCTGGCCAGCTCCTTGGCTGCCAGCGGGGATAAGATGACCTCCATCTCGATCTTTCTCTCCATGACGGTGATATTCTTTTCCCCCTCTCTTGTGGTCCGGGGCGAGTCATTGTAGAAGGCGATTCTGAAGTCGTAGGGGCTGTGGCCGCCTACTGCCCCGATGGCATAGATCTGCTTGAAGTCAGGGCTGCGTGTGGTCTCTACAGATACTTCCATAGATCAGATGACGGCCTCCAGATTAAAAAAGATGATGATATCCTTGCTGCGAATTGCTGCTGCTCTGGAGAGGGGCAATGGTGATCATCCATCCCCCTCCCTCAAAATCAGGATCCTCCAGCGGAAAGCTTGGAGAAGATATTGGAGAAGATGAGGGTTGATCAGGGCACTATCGCATAGGTTAGTGATGGTGGCAGAGCACATTTAATCACATAGTTTATATACTATGAGATACATATGCTCTGTGTCCCCACCATGACAATAATAGCCACTAATTTCTTAAACCTTCC
>Ga0255342_1000478_pt1 | contig 67252 bp, 66 predicted proteins | sample wastewater_treat_3_FD_192416 | JGI IMG/M metagenome (GOLD analysis project Ga0255342, IMG submission 192416) | Wastewater microbial communities from Lulu Island WWTP, Vancouver, Canada - plant14 | ecosystem: Engineered > WWTP > Wastewater > Unclassified | place: Canada: Vancouver, British...
AGAAGATAGTGTTTGCACAAAGTTTGCTCTTGATGACAATATAATAAGTTCAGAAATAATTGGTTCTGAAACAGACAATATTCCATCAATTGCAGATACCGTAAAACCTTTATTAAAAAAATGGCAGGTTAATGCTTTTGCCGGTACTTTTTATGTAGGCTCGTTAACAGGATTGGGCTTTCTCTGGTATAGCGACTACTCTACAGGGAAATTTCATTTTTTCAACGACATGGACGAATGGAAAGGCATTGACAAGTTAGGTCACTTCACCTCCGCATTTCATCTGGCAAGAGTACAGTCCGATTTGTACCAAAATGCCGGTTATTCCCGAAAAAGCTCAGCACAAATAAGTCTGGCCTGTTCTTTTGCCTATATGAGCATAATAGAAGTTCTTGACGGCTTTTCGGATGGCTGGGGTTTTTCTGTTGGCGACTTATGTGCCAACACCCTTGGAATGTCGCTTTTTGCAGTGAACGAACTTACCGAAAAAGACAACCTTGTTTCAGTAAAAATGGGTTTTCACCAAACAAAATATGCAAAATACAACCCGTCTATTCTTGGCGAAAATTTATTACAGCAGCCCCTGAAAGATTATAATGGCCAAACTTATTGGTTAAGCCTGAATATAAAGGAATGCCTGAAAAAAGAATCCAAATTTCCGCCCTGGCTAAACATCGCACTTGGCTATGGAGCAGAAGGAATGACAGGAGGCGATAAAAATCCTGATATTGTTGATGGCAAACCTATTCCGCATTTTAATCGTTACAGCCAGTTGTATATTGCTCCTGATATCGATTTTAGCAAAATCCCCGTAAAAGGCAGAGGCTGGAAATTATTATTACGAAGTCTTAATTTCCTTAAATGCCCTGCTCCTGCCCTGGAATGGAATTCTGAAAACGGCTTTAGAGGGCATTTTATTTATTTTTAAATTATACTTTCCCACTTAAGTTTTTGTTATTTATTTTTCGTTAAATACTAAAGTCCGTTTCTTCATAAGGCCGCAAAATCTCAAATTCATACAGCCATTTTAAAAACTCATTTTTTGTATGTAATTTTGCATTTTACATAATATTTAATTAAAAAGTTAATTTGTATGAAATTGATGAGATTACTCCTTTTATCTGAATTCTGTCTGGCATTTACTTCAATTGCAACTGCACAGTCCACTTTCAACTACCAAAAACGGTTTCAGGTAAAATCGGGTCATGTGGAATATGAATTAACGGGAATGGTTACCGGTACCAAATCGCTGTGGTGGGACAATTTCGGAGAAAAATACCATGAGGAAACCAACAGCACCCAAGTGGTAAAAACGATGAATCGCACAGAAGTGATTAGAAATCACTCACTTGCAATTGCTGATGGCACCTATTACTATAACGTGGATCTGGAAACCATGGAGGGAACAAAAATTCATAAAGACGCTCTTCCAAATTTTGCCCTGTTCGGAAGCGGTCTTAATGATAATGAAATGGAGCAACTTGGCGAGGGTCTTCTAAAGGGTTTTGACGGTAATGCAGAAAAGCACAGTGAAGTGGTTTTGGAACGCAACTGTGATGTAACAAAATTGGCAGGCGCTAAGGTTCATCAATATAAAGGCGTTGTGCTGCGTTCTCATACCCAAATTAATGGTGCTGAAATCAAAGAAGAAGCTTTGTCGTTTGATGAAAATATTTCTGTCCCCGCATCAAAATTTACACTACCTGCAAATGCCATTATCTCGGATTTTAGTGCAGAAGTTAGTGGTATCGAAACCTTCGATGAAGATATTGAAGAAGAACAGGGTTTACTTTTCCCGACAGGGCTGACCTTTGAAAAATTCAGAAACGAAAGCGACCGTGTACACCGTAAACTGGGTTATCTGTTTGCCATACATGACGCTTCAGGCGGACAGTATTCTGCCCTTTGGACAAAAGATGAAAATAACATAATGTGGGTACTTGCCAGATCTCTGCAAAACTATGCCACTTGGCGTCAAGACTACGCCGACGATGATGTGGAATTTTTCACAAATAAAGGAATCAGTATGGCATTTCGCACAGAAAATGTGTATGATACCGAAACACGCACTTCAAAACCAACGAGTTCTTTGCTGATAGAACTTAAATCAATAGATACTTTTCTGGAATTGTCATCTACGCCAAAAAAATCAAAACAGCAATTGATTGATATTTTTAATGAATTCAATTTTTAAAAGTTTGAGGGGATTGTAAAAACATTGCTGTTTGCAACAAATGCAATATGTACTGACTATATTTTGGTACAAATCCCGTGAAACGCAAGGCATGCCGTAAAGTTTCCAAATGTAAACTCATACCAGTAGGCAAAGCGGAGATGTATAAAAATTGATTTTTTTTAATTTATTAAAATTCATTATCTTCGTATTGACATTTGCATGTAAATTCTGCATTTAGTCAAGATACTAAACCATTATATTAACTCACCATTCAAAATAAACATGAGCAAAACATTAATTTTAGTAGCAATTACGGTTATTATTGGATTTATTTCATGTAAAGAAGACAATGGAACAGATCCTGTTGATAATGTGGTTTACGACACTATTAAGCCACTGGATTATTTTCCAGCTTATCCGGGTTCATATTGGATTTATGATAATAATGACACATTAAAAGTTGCAGAACAATATGAAAAGTATATTTTCAATTCTGCTGGATATTCCGCGGTACCAGATATTGATACTTTGATTTTACCAAAACTCATATTAAACGGAATATATAATCCAACTGATACTTTCGCTTATGTTAATGGATACTCCATTTCTAAATCCAATAAAAGTAATTATAGAGACCCGGCATTTAAGAAATTACTTTCCTTAATTGAGGGCGCTGAATTTACAATTGGAGGTGCAATTCAAGGCCATAAAATTACAGGTAAAACTATAAATGCGGATACGACAATTATTATAGGAACAACTGAATATAAAAACGTGATAATGACTATTCAATTTGACTATGCTTGCGTTTTAGGAACAGGAAGTTCTCCAGAAGATTGTGCAACTTTACGAGAATATTATGCAAAGGATGTAGGCTTAATAAAGAGAGAAAGCAGAAACTACCCAATGGATACTGTGTTTACGGTTGATTTTGAGCTGACACAATACATGATAAATAAATAGGGAAACTCATACTGCAAACATAAGTAAAGGCGGCAAAAAAGCTAAATACTTAGAATTACATTTTCTCTAAATACGGGCTGAAAGCCAAGCTATATAAGCCTTAAATAAAAAATATAAAAAGACACATTGTTGTTCGAATAAATTCTCAATAAAAATTTTTAACTCTTTTTGTGCCCTAAAGCCGGGCGGGATTTACTTTTCTTTTTCATTGCCAAAAGAAAAGTAACAAAAGAAAAGCTAGTCGCTTGAGAATTTTTCGGAGAAAACGAACACACACCGGCCACAGACGGAAATAACTCGCTGCAGGGAATAAATGATTAAATTATTCAGCTCAAACAGATTTCCGTCATATTGGCCGCCTTCGGCTCCCGGCGCTGCCTGTTCGTTTCCTTTAATCCGTAAAATTCTATGCGACGTCCCGAGGAGAAGAGTGTTTGGGTAAATTTAGTTTTAGAGCAGCATTGCGGCGGAGCCTAATTACTTTTTCATTGCCAAAATAAATTAATAAAAGAAATTTAAGAAAACGCCAAAGAGTTTTATTCTCAATTCGCGCTTACAGGCATTCAATTCTTTCTTTACTATTTGCTATCTTTGCATCAACTCTTGAATATATTTATGTCCGATAAATTAAGAGCCGCTTCGGCTTATACTGACTCCAAACCACACTACGACATTCTGAACGGGCTGCGTGGAGTGGCTGCCATAATGGTTATATTTTATCATGTTTTCGAGGCTTTTGCCACCAGCCCTGCCGACCAGCATTTCAACCATGCCTATCTGGCTGTTGATTTCTTTTTTGCACTGTCGGGATTTGTAATAGGCTATGCCTACGATAATCGCTGGAGCAGTATGAAAACCAAGGATTTTTTCAAACGCCGCATTATCCGCCTACACCCAATGGTGATAATGGGTGCCGTACTGGGGCTTATTGCATTCCTTATTCAAGGCAGCGTACAGTGGGATGGCACAAAAGTTTCGCTCTCCATGGCTATGTTTGCTTTGCTGCTTACCATGTTTTTTATTCCGGCTGTACCTGGAACAGGCATGGAAGTGCGTGGCAACGGCGAAATTTTTCCGCTTAATGGTCCTAGCTGGTCCTTGTTTTTTGAATATATCGCAAATATATTTTACGCATTGCTTATTCGCCGCATGTCAACCAAAGCGCTTACCGCAATGGTTGTTATCTCCGGTGCAGGGCTGGCTGCCTTTGCTGTTGGAGGATTATCGGGCTACAGTCATTTGGGCGTGGGATGGTCGCTGCTCGATTATAATTTCCTTGGCGGCATGCTCCGCATCACGTTTTCCTTCTCTGTCGGATTGCTGCTTTCGCGCAAATTTAAACCAATGCAGGTAAAAGGTGCGTTCTGGAAGGCAAGCCTGGTTATTGTTGTTCTGCTCTCAGTTCCATATTTAGGTGGCGAAAACACCCGTTGGATAAACGGAATATACGACTCCGTACTAGTAATTTTTATATTTCCCTTTTTAGTCCTCTTAGGTGCATCAGGCAAAATTACCAGCAACAACACAATGCATTTGAACAAATTTTTGGGCGATATTTCCTACCCTATTTATATGATACACTATCCATTTATGTATTTATTCTATGCATGGGTCTGGAAACACGAATATACATTCGCTCAAACATGGCCTGTGGCACTGCTACTGGTTATTGGCAACATAGTGCTTGCCTGGCTGATACTCAAATTCTATGACATGCCGCTAAGAAAATATCTGAGCAGACGATTTTTAAGCAATTAATAGCGCTTTAAATAGTGCAAAACAAATTAGCCAACAAATGACTTGCAGTAACGCAAAACAACCAATATGCTTAAGTTTATTGGCTGCCTAATATTTTATTTGCAATAAATTTCTCTTTATCAGATTAAAAATAACATAAAAATCCTTAATGTTTCTGCTGCAATCCAAATGTTTTTACAAGTATTTTTAATAAAGATTAGCATAATAAAATGTTATATCCATTGGTAGCGCAAAAAATACTTACTTTAACAACAACTTTTCAAAAAGTATGTTTTGTAGTTATTTGAATAATCTAACCTACAAATGTTTTTGAATAATGCAAATTTTACTCTATGTAAAATATTTTTTTAAAAAATGCCATGAGAAATTAAAAAAGCAAATTTGCAGAATAGCTACTTTATTTACTGTACCAAAACCCATTCCGTAATTAATCGGTAGTTGTATTAAAGATACGGTTTAAGCGAGAAGGAAATTGCGTTTATAGAAATAAGATTAAGCCGATGGAGTAGAAAACAATATACGAAGGGCAACAGATTTTCAGATATCATTCAAATTATTATTTTTGTATTATGGGAAAAGCATTGAATAATATTGATAGCCATTTGTTAAAAAAACATTAAGCAAATTATTCTTAATGCAAGGAAAAGTGTATATCAAAAAGTGAATCAGGAACTTATCCTTACTTACTGGCAAATCGGGAAAGAAATTGTAGAAACAGAACAGAAAAACAATATTGATAATCAAACATCAAGACAAATTATTATCAAACTTTCAAAGCAGTTGACCAATGAGGTTGGAAAAGGATTTTCTCGTTCCAATCTATTCAATATGAGGAAGTTCTACTTAGAATACCCAAGTGTCCAGACACTGACTGGACACCTTACATGGACACATATTTGCGAACTCTTGATTATTGAAGATAAAGCCAAGCGTAGTTTTTATGAAAAAGAGTGTGTAAATGCCTCTTGGTCTATTCGAGAACTTAAACGCCAAATTGACAGTTCACTATATGAACGTTTATTACTATCACAAGGAAAAGCCAATAAAGAAAAAGTTATGGATTTGGCACAAAGAGGGCAAGAATTAAACAAAGCAGAAGATATATTGAAAAATCCCTACGTTTTTGAATTTCTGGGTATTCCTGAAAATAAACCGATTTTGGAAAAAGATTTGGAAACCAAGCTTATCCGTCATATTGAAGATTTTTTATTGGAATTGGGCAGAGGTTTTATGTTTGTAGGTTCACAACAGCGAATAACCATAAACAACACACATTATTATGTGGACATGGTTTTCTACAACAAGATTCTACGCTGTTATATTCTTATTGAACTCAAAACAACAAAACTTAATATTGCTGACGGAGGACAACTCAATACCTATCTGAACTATTACAAAACGGAAGTAAATGATGAAACTGACAATCCGCCAATCGGAATAATTTTATGTGCAGAGAAAGACGAAATTACAGCAGAATATATTCTTGGAGGTTTTGAAAACAACATGTTTGCTTCAAAATACGTAACCATACTTCCTGATAAAGAAAAACTAATTCAGGAGGTTGAAAATGTAATTAACAAGTAATCTCAAACAATCAATAATTAGCTACTTTATAATCAGTACCAAAATCCTTTCCTCTTACCAAATTGTTACCAAAATCAATAATACTCCTAAAATTTAACTTTAAGATTCTTAGTCCCCGTTAAACACATAACGTATAATATTTGCTCCCATCTGAAGGGCCTTGGTTCTGGTTTCCTCCGAATCATTATGCACTTCGGGACTTTCCCACCCGTCTCCCAAATCGCACTCGTAAGTATAAAACAGCACAATACGTCCGTCTATAACTATGCCATAGCCTTTTGGAGGCAAACCATCATGCTCGTGTATTTTCGGAAGACCATTTGCAAATTTATACTGCTGATGATAAATCGGATGATTGAATGGAATTTCAAGCAGTTCGTAGTCTGGAAAAATCTTTTTTATCTGAGGTCTTACGTATATATCCATTCCGTAATTGTCGTCGATATGCAAAAAGCCGCCCGACATCATGTACTGCCGCAAATTTTCAACCTCCATATCAGAAAATATCACATTGCCATGACCGGTCATGTGAACAAAAGGATAATTGAAAATATCGCTGCTCCCCGGCTCAACAGTAGGTATATCGGCAGAAATATTTGTTCCCATATTTGCATTGCAGAATTTTGCCAGATTAGGCAGCGATGTGGGATTTGCATACCAGTCGCCTCCTCCGCTATATTTGAGCAGTGCAATTTTTACCTGCGATACCGACAACAATGTTGCACATAAAAAAAACAATATAAACAATGTTACATTTTTCAACATGCCGAATTTTTTAAATAAAAAGCCTGAGCGGCCAACATGGCAGCAGTTTCGGTTCTTAAACGATTGCTGCCAAGAGATATTGCCTTATATCCGGCAGCAATTGCAGCTTCAAATTCATTTTTGGTAAAATCTCCTTCAGGCCCAATTAAGATAATGGTATCGCTGTTTTCCCGCAAAGCCGTTAAAATTGGTGTTTTTTCGCTTTCGTCGCACCATGCTGCAAGTTTAATCTTAGCATTGTAAGTTTTTAAAAACTCGTTAAAACCAACAGGCTTGGCAAGTTCAGGCATAAAATACTGCAGCGACTGAATTGTGGCAGCCTGAATAATACGCTGCAATCTGTCGGTTTTTTTTATTGTGGACTCGGTTCGCTCACAAATAATCGGCACAATAGCTGCAACCCCGCATTCGGTACATTTTTCCACCATCCATTCAAATCTGTCGTTGTTTTTAAGAGGGGAAACCGCTATTGTGAGTTTTGGCATTTTACGAGCAGTCTTTGCGATATTTTTAATTTCAATTAAAACACTTTTGGCAGCAATTTCGGCAACAACACACTCGGCAACATTGCCCATGCCGTCGGTAAACCGGACAATATCGCCGGTTTTTTTTCGCAAAACGCGCAAATGACGCGCCTCGTTTTCATCGGGCGAAAATATGCCATTTATCAGTTCGGAATGAAAAAATAGTTCCATTAACGTAATTTCGCATTTCAAAATTAAACAATAGCAATGAACAATATACTTAAATTATTCAATAATAGAAATTTTATTTTACTTCTGGCTCTTTTTATCGGATTTATTTTGGGAAATCATTCGGCTTATCTTGTGGCACCTTCATCATGGTTTTTGGCTTTGGTAATGGTTTTTACAACAACAGGCTTTAGCTTCTACGATTGGAAGCCCATAACTAAAACAATCCGCATAATCGGAATTTCATTTCTATTGAATTTTGTTGTTTTCGGGCTTATTTTAATAGGGCTGGGCATATTATTATTTGACGACGAGTTGATGATTCTTGGAATATTACTTCTTGTGATAAGTCCGCCCGGACCATCAGTAGTGCCTTTTACCGCAGCTTTAAACGGAAATGTTCCATTTGCGGTAACAGGGGTTTTCGGGCTTCATTTGGTTGCAATAATAATTACGCCGGCATTGCTTGTTTTGTTTCTGGGCAATTCGGCAATAAGCACTGAATCAGTTGTTTTGCTGATAACCAAGGTAATTATCGCGCCTTTAATACTGAGCAGGATAATAAGACGCACGCCCTTAAAACCTTATGTTGAAAAATACAGAGGACACGTGGTAAACTGGGGATTTTTTTTAATAATCATCCCTATTGTCGGAATGAGTAAATCAATAATTGTTGCACAACCCGATATGGTTTTAAAAAATTCGTTACTGTTTTTTATTGCCATGTTTGCAGGTGGTTTTTTGTTTAATATTATTTCAAACAAATTAAAGGTGGAGCGTTCAACAACAATTGCCGCCAATTTGCTTTTTACCACCAAAAGTTCAGCCTTTGCAGCCGTGGCATCGTTTTCTTTGGTTCCGCCCGAAGCAGGCTTGCCTTTGGCTATTCATGCCGTTTTTATCACTTTATATTTTATCATTTACGACTTTATGCTAAATAAATTTCAAAAAAAATCGTTTCTTAGCACAGATAATGTTGTATAATTTTATGAATAAATTATTGCTTTTATTTGCCCTATTTCTGTTTTCATGCACAAAGGCAGATTTTACAACAGGTATAGATTGCACCGTATATTTTGGCAAAGGTGATTGCATGCCGGTTTTTAACAATGCAACAGAAAATTACAAAAAATATAATGGTCGCATTTACCTTGTAAACAAAGAAGCTGCAGACAGCCTGGGCAAACCCGGATTTACATTGTTGAAACTAAAAAGCACCAGCCTTAATATTCGCAACGGAAGACTTTCGGTTGAGCTTCCTGCAGGAACTTTTTTGGTAATGCCCGAAGATTATTATATAAATACCACTTCAAATACCGTTACGATAGCCGAAAAGCAAATTTATGACAAAGATGTTAAAATCTGGATTTGTACTTCGTATTAAAAATTATGTGTATCAATAAATTTTTCCAATTCCTGATAAAGCATCCGTGTTGGCAAACCCATCACATTAAACCATGAACCTTCGATTCGCTCAATTGCCACATAGCCTATCCATTCCTGAATCCCATAAGAACCCGCTTTGTCAAAAGGCTTGCATGTTTGAATATAATATTCAATTTCTTCAATGTTCAATTCTCTGAACCATACTTTTGAGCGATTGAAAAAAGAATGTATTTTATTTTTTGACCTAAGAGTTACTCCGGTAAAAACTTCGTGATGTGTTCCCGAAAGTTTTTGCAGCATTTCAATGGCGTGTTCAGTATTCACAGGCTTTTCCAGTGCCTGTTCATTCTGCCATACAATAGTATCGGCAGTAATGACAATAGTGTTTTGTTTTATTTCATTTTCCGGAAAGGCGGCAGATTTTTTCTTGCTTAAATACAAAGCTATATCGGCAGCTTTCAATTCATCGGGATGAGATTCATCCACGTCAAGTTTGTGAACCGAGAAATCAATTCCCATGCCTTTCAGCAGTTCAATCCGCCTTGGACTTCCCGAAGCCAAAACAACAGAATACGTTTTAATTTTGTCGTTTAAAATCATCGCCATTGACTACTCATGTGAAGTAATTGCAAAGAAAAAATCCCTGCTACCATGTATATTTTAAGAATCAATCCTATATCTTTATAATCTTTATCATTCTTTGCTTTAATGAAACTTGCAATAACAAACAGCCAAAACGGAATCAACACAAATAAAATGTAATACATCAAATACGAACGCTTGGTTACGTAAGTGTTCCATGCAAAAATCGCTAATGCTGCCAGAAAAACAATTGATAAAACAATTAATACCATGCGCGTATTTTTAATACCGTATCTGATGGGGATATTAGAGCAATTAAACTCCTTGTCGCCTTTCATGTCGGGAATATCCTTAGCCACCTCGCGGATAAAAGTAATGTAAAATGCAAAGGCTGCATAAACCACAGTGATTGTATTTATATATGGCATCATTATCACGGGAATTGAACCTGATTTAATAAACGCCATTATATAGTAAATATAAATTATCAATATATTTAAGCTAGCCATCAACGAAACAACAAGATTACCCGAAAGGAATTCTCTTTTATATTTTGTAGAATAAAACCAATATAAAGCAGCTAAAAAAACAGGCACAAAATACAGAGTCATGTTTTGCAGCATAAAAGCCAGAACAAAGCCTACGGCAAGTCCCAATGCCGTTAAAATAAAAAACCAGTTTAATCCGACCGACAATTTAATTTTTTGGCGCAGCACGGTTTTCCCGGGCTTGTTTATTTCGTCCATTCCGATATCGTAATAATCGTTCAATGCATAACCGCCCGCAGCAAGCAATACAAACATGGCAACAAGTAATGCAAACTGCAAAGAACTTAAAGGTGAAGGAATCTTTTCAAAACCCATTGCAGACTCAAAAAGATAAAATCTGAAAAAGTACATAATCAGTACCATTATAGCCAGATTCACTACCCTGAAAAGACGAAAATATGCCATGTTGAAATATTTATTTGTGAAAATTCATTTAAAAGTTTATTCTAAAATATACTGTCTTACCATTTAAAAGCATCGTGGTCGAACCACATGGAATTAATTTTAAGAACCTGTTCTATAACATCTCTAACGCAGCCTTTTCCGCCCGCTATCGGAGAAATATATTCACTTGCCTGTTTTATTTCTTCACAGGCATCGGCAGGACAGCAGGGAATTCCGGCCATTTTCATAATCGGATAATCGGGAATGTCGTCTCCCATAAACAATACTTCCTCAGGCTGCAGTTTATACGTTTTAAGATATTCCTCAAATACGCTTTTTTTGTCGGAAACACCAAGATAAACCTGCTCTATATTTAAAAAATTGCATCTTTGTTCAATTCCTTTATCGTGCGAACCTGTGATAACTGCAATGTGAAATCCTTTTTTCCTTGCCAGCTGCAGGGCATAACCGTCCCGTACATTGCCTCGCCTAAGTTGCATGCCGCTGTCGGTCAGATATACATTGCCATTGGTTAAAACGCCATCGTAGTCAAATACAAATGCTTTTATATTTTTGAGTTTCTCACGATAATTTTTCATGTCCGTATTGTTTCAGTAAGATATTGCTGAGTTCTTTATATAAATTATACAAATCGGGATTCCACTTTAATGTTTCAAGATGTTTGTGCATGGTATCAACATCGTTGCGTATTGCAGGGCCGGTTTGTAAATTCAACGGGCGCATATATTTAAGGCGACTGGCGGTTTCATCAATAAGAGGTCTTAACATTTTTTCGGCATCAAATCCGTTTTTCTCGGCAATTTTCCAACCACACTCATACATTAAGTTGCTGAAATTTGACACAAAAACCCCTGCAGCATGAATTGCCGAACGCTCTTTGGTATTTGACTTGTATGCAAACGATGTTAATTCCGTGGCAGCATTAAACAAAATCTGCTCGGTTTCAACATCCGAAGCTTCAATTAGTATTGGGAAATTCTTATTGGATAAAGCTATTTCTTTTCTGAATGTTTGAAAAGGATAAAAAACTCCGTATTTGGAAAATCTTGATAATCCTTCTATACCAACACTGCCGGATGTGTGAGCAACAATGCCATTAATTTGCGGCAAAGAATCTGCTATTTCATTAATGACTGAATCTTTCAAACATAGTAAATACAAATCGGCATCAGCAGGAATCCGGGAAATTGAAGTTATTTCAAGTCCTGAATCACTTAAATGTTTTGCCGAAGAGGTATTTCGACATGCCACAGTAACACTTATCCCATGCTCTGCAAAAAGCAAAGCCAAATGAGTACCTACATTTCCAACTCCGATAACAACAATTGATTTAATGCCGCATTTCATATCAGGCAAAAATAAGCAATTTTACTTTTTTGTTGCAATGCAGCCTTTTTTTACGAATTATTTTTTTCTTTTATCTTTTTAACAACAGATTCCTGAATAGCTGCAGGCAATTGCTGATAATTGAAAAATTCCATTGAGTAATTGGCACGTCCGCTGGATAAGTTTCGTAAGGAAGTGGCATAACCAAACATTTCGGAAAGAGGCACAAAGCCATTAAGTTTTTGAGAACCTTTACGGAAACGGCGCATAGCTTCTATTCTGCCTCTTCGCTTATTTAAATCGCCGCTTATTGCACCAATATAATCATCCGGTGTATTAACTTCCAGTTTCATAATTGGCTCCAAAAGCTTTGGGTCTGACTTTAAGAACCCCTGTTTAAAACACATTGCAGCACAAATCTGGAAGGCCATATCGCTGGAATCTACAGGATGAAAACTGCCATCAACAAGAACAGCTTTTACATCAACAACAGGAAAACCTGCAAGCGGTCCTTTTTCCATTGCTTTTTTTAACCCCTTTTCAACAGATGAAATAAATTCGGACGGTATTACTCCGCCTTTAATTTTATCGACAAACTCAAACCCTTTGCCCTCGTTTGGCTCAAAGCGAATTACTGTATGAGCAAATTGGCCTTTGCCGCCCGATTGTTTCACATGACGATAAGTGCTTTCAACTTCCTGATACAATGCCTCGCGATACGATACGGCAGGCTCGCCTACCTCAACATCAAGTTTAAATTCATCTTTTAATCTGTCTATTATTATCTCAAGGTGTAGTTCACCCATACCCGAAATAATAGTTTCTTCGGTTTCCGAATCAAAATGTGCTCTGAAAGACGGGTCCTCGTTACACAAACGGGCAAGCACCTCGCTTAATTTGTCACGGTCTTTTCTTACGGCAGGGCTAAGCTTCATGTCTATAACAGCAGGAGGCACATGAATGGATTCAAGAAGAATTTTATTGTTTTGGTCGCATAATGTATCTCCTGTGCGGGTAAGTTTAAGACCAACCAATGCAACAATTTCGCCAGGACCAGCTTCGCTAACCTCAACGCGGTCTTTTGCATGAATTCGCAAAATCCGGCCAGCTCGTTCCGATTTACCCTTAGTAGAATTAAAAAAAGCCATGCCGCTGGTAAGGGTTCCCGAAAAAATACGCAAAAAGGTTTGCTGCCCAACATAAGGGTCATTAATTAATTTAAAGGCCAATGCGGCAAATGGTTCTTTTGTTGACGGGCCTCTTGTTAAAGCTTTTTCCGCATTCTCATAATCTGTTCCTATAACTGCGCCAACATCTATCGGCGAAGGCAGAAAGTCAATTACGGCATCGAGTAAAAGCTGAATTCCCTTGTTTTTGTATGCCGCTCCGCAAAATACAGGAGTAACAAGAAGTTTTATTGTGGCTTCGCGCGCAGTTTTCATTAACAAATCGCTTGGCACGTCCTGATCGTTTAAAAACAAATCCCCTATATGTTCATCATAATCGGCAAGCACCTCTACTATTCGCTGACGACCGACAACAGCATCCTGTAAAAACTCATCGGGAATATCTCTTTCTATCCTTCTGTCGTTCTCAAAAAAGTATGCTTTCTGATGAATTAAATCAATCATCCCTGCAAAATCATCTTCGGCACCCATTGGAATCTGAAAAGGCAATGCTGATGCATCAAGATATTTATTCATTTGTTCCACAACAGCATAAAAATCGGCACCGGTACGGTCCATTTTATTAATAAATGCAATGCGGGGTACACGGTACCTGTCCGCCTGATTCCACACGGTTTCGCTTTGAGGTTCCACTCCGCCTACTGCACAAAAAACAGCTATCATGCCATCTATAACACGCAGAGACCTTTCAACTTCAATAGTAAAATCAACGTGTCCCGGAGTATCTATTAAATTAATCTGGTGTTCTTTCCAAAAAGTAGTAATGGCAGCCGATGCTATGGTAATTCCACGTTCTTGCTCTTGTTTCATGAAATCCATGGTTGCTGCACCATCATGTGTCTCGCCCACTTTGCGATTTACCCCTGTGAAGTAAAGGATTCTCTCACTAACAGTAGTTTTACCGGCATCAATATGCGCGGCAATACCAATATTTCTCAATTTCGAAATACTATTCATTTTTAATGTCTATTATAATTAAGTTTTTCAGCTATTTAAGCTTTGTTTGGAATTTGAGCCTGCAAAAGTACTACAATTATTTGAGTGGGATAATATTGAATATGTTAATTATTGAAAACTCAATTTTCTCAAATACTATTTTAAAAAATCCTGCGCAATTATATCTTATGCTATTTTAATGCAAATGCAGCACAAATGGCGGCGTTTCAATTGTATTGCTCATATTAAGAGCCCTGTCAAGCAAATAAGCCTTCATCTTTATTGTGTCGCTTGATAATACAAGCGATAAAATATTTAAATCTATTTCAATGGTTATATCTCCTATTAATCCTTTTTTTATGCGATTAGGATTGATATCGGGAATTCGGCTGTTAAATGGTGTTGAAATTTCATCGAAACTATTACCTGATTTTTGAAAAAAAGTAATGAAAAAATTATAATAATATTCGCTGCCGACATTATAAGGCGGCAGTGTGTCGGCCTGTGAAAGACCTATATCGCCATCTCCATCGGTAAATTCAATGGTCAAAAGTCCAAGACTGTCATATCCCATAATGTTTTTGACAGTGGCAAAGCTTTTGAACGTAATGGCAGGCTCAATAGGATATTCACGCTGTTCAATGCAACTGTTAAGCACAATGCCAAGCGTAAAAGCAAACAAGAATATTTGTAATTTTGAGCGCACGTAAGTAAATTTTCTACTAAATTACAAAAAATAAACGATGCAGAATCTGCAAAAATTGTCGGAATCCATTTTTACAATTCGTAACACAAACGAATTTGAAAATTTTGCGTTTCAACTTTTCGAATGGCATTACAATCACAACAGCGTGTATCGTTTATTTTGTCAAAACACAGGCAGAAGCCCAAAAAATGTTTCTGCCTTAAGCCAAATTCCATGTATCCCGGTTAATCTTTTCAGATATAATAAAATAATTCCCGATAATTATTCACATAAAATATTTTTTGAAACCAGTGGCACAACCGATGCCGAAACCGGACGTCATTACATTGTTGACCCCGATTTGTATCTGGCTTCGGCTATGAATTGCTTTAAAATATTTTACGGAAATATGGAAGATTACGCCGTTTTAGCCCTGCTGCCCGGATATCTTGAACGCAAACATTCGTCGCTGATATACATGGTGAATCACTGGATTAAGTGCAGCAACAATCCTCTTTCGGATTTTTATTTGTATAATCACGATAAGCTTTTTCAATCACTTGAAATTTTAAAAAACAAAAACCAAAAAACGCTACTTATAGGTGTTACACATGCTTTGGTAGATTTTTCTGAAAAATATTCAATTAATTTTCCTGAGCTTACCGTTATGGAAACCGGTGGCATGAAAGGCAGGCGCCAAGAGCTTTTGCGTGATGAACTCCACTCTGTATTGAAAAAATCATTTGGAGTGCAAAATATCCATAGCGAATACGGAATGACCGAATTGTTAAGTCAGGCTTATTCAAAGTCGAACGGAATATTTCAGTGTCCGCCATGGATGCGGGTTATGTTACGCGACATAAATGACCCCCTGTCGTCTCCGCAAAACAAAAGCAGCGGCGCAATCAATATTATTGACTTGGCAAATATGTATTCTTGTCCTTTTTTAGCAACCGACGACAGAGGAATAATATATAAGGACGGAACGTTTGAAGTTTTGGGAAGAATTGACTTTAGTTCCATCAGAGGCTGCAGCACAATGATTTCATAAACTTTTTGTTTTAAATTTATTTGTAATCCGTTAAATCAAACCGAAAAAGTTTGAATAGACAAGGTTTATTAATAAATTTGCACAATAAAATTAGTATCTATGACAACTGAAGAATTTAAAAAAGCAATTCTGGCAGGAATACCACCTGAATTACCGGCACCCAAACCGTACAACACTAATGCTAATCATGCGCCTAAGCGAAAAGATATACTTACCAAAAAAGAAAAAAAACTTGCCTTACACAATGCCTTACGTTATTTTCCGGAAAAATGGCATTCTGTTTTGGCACCTGAATTTGCCGACGAATTAAAAAAGTATGGCCGCATTTATATGTATCGCTTTAAACCCGATTACGAAATGTACGCCAGACCAATAGATGAATATCCGGCAAAATCGCGTCAGGCAGCGGCTATTATGTTAATGATTCAAAACAATCTTGACCCTGCCGTTGCACAACACCCCGACGAGTTAATTACTTATGGCGGCAATGGGGCGGTTTTTCAGAACTGGGCTCAGTATTTACTCACCATGCAGTATCTGGCCAACATGACCGACGAACAAACTTTATCAATTTACAGCGGTCATCCCATGGGTGTTTTCCCAAGTCATAAAGATGCGCCCCGTGCTGTTGTTACCAATGGTATGGTTATACCAAATTATAGTTCGCGCGACGACTATGAACGCATGAATGCACTGGGAGTTTCGCAATACGGGCAAATGACTGCCGGTTCTTATATGTATATAGGTCCACAGGGCATAGTGCATGGAACTACTATTACAGTACTGAATGCAGGACGCATGAAAGCAGCCAAAGGCGAAGGTCTGGGAGGAATGATCTTTGTAAGTTCCGGTCTTGGAGGCATGTCGGGTGCTCAGCCAAAAGCAGCAAAAATAGCAGGAGTTGTGGGTATAGTTGCCGAAGTTAATCCTGCTGCAGCAAACAAGAGATATGACCAGGGCTGGGTAGATGAAATTTATTCGGATTTAGATGCATTAACCAAACGCGCAACTGAGGCAGCAAAAAACAAAGAAGCCCTTTCCATAGCTTACGTCGGCAACATCGTAGATTTGTGGGAGCACTTATACAAAGAAAATGTTTTTGTTCACATAGGTTCCGACCAAACTTCGTTGCACAATCCTTTTGCAGGAGGCTATTATCCTGCCGGAATGAGCTTTGAGGAATCAAACATAATGATGGCAGAGCAGCCCGAATTATTTAAAGAGAAAGTTTACGAAAGCTTACGCCGCCAGGCTGCCATTATTAATAAGCATAATGAACGCGGAACTTACTTTTTCGATTACGGAAATGCTTTCCTGCTCGAAGCCTCCCGCGCGGGTGCAGACATTATGAAAGCAGACGGATCATTCCGCTATCCAAGCTATGTTCAGGATATAATGGGACCAATGTGTTTCGACTTCGGTTTTGGACCTTTCCGTTGGGTGTGTACTTCCGGTAAACCCGAAGACTTGGAATTGTCAGATAATATTGCAGCAGAAGTGCTCGAAAATTTGGCAAATAATTCACCTGGCGAAATAAGTCAGCAAATGCGCGATAACATCCACTGGATTCGCGAAGCACAAAAGAACAAACTTGTTGTTGGTTCGCAGGCCCGCATCTTATATGCCGATTCCGAAGGAAGGATAAAAATAGCCGAAGCATTTAATAAAGCAATAAAAGAAGGAAAAATTTCTGCTCCCATAGTGCTTGGTCGCGACCACCACGATGTGTCAGGCACCGACAGTCCTTTCCGCGAGACTTCAAATATTTATGACGGTTCAAGCTTTACAGCTGATATGGCTGTTCAAAATTTTGCAGGAGACGGATTCAGGGGCGCTACATGGATATCGTTGCATAATGGCGGTGGCGTTGGATGGGGCGAAGTAATTAACGGTGGATTTGGCATGGTGCTGGATGGCAGCGCCGAAGCAGATTACAGGCTTAAAAACATGCTTTTCTGGGATGTGAACAACGGTATTGCCAGACGTAACTGGGCGCGCAATCCAAATGCAGTTTTTGCAATAAAACGTGCAATGAGCATTAATCCAAATCTAAATGTTACTTTGCCTAATCTGGTTGATGATAGTTTAATTGATTCGCTCGACTTGTAATATATTTTCAAATAAAAATCCAAACTATTTTCAAATATTGAATCGCTCTTGCCTTGTTGCTGCCGCAGTGCTTGAATAATTAATATTCTATTTATACGTAGACTTTATGTAAATAGTATTATGCAAAAATGAATTATTTATTGCATTTCGCAAAATAATTTCATATATTTGGAATTATTTATTCTTCTATGTTAATTTCAATTGATTATATTTTTACGGTATTACCGGTTATTATATCTCTTCTGGCTGCAATTCTTTTATTTTTTAGATATAAAAAGTATAAACAAACACATCATATTTTTTTGTGTTTGTTTTTTGTTTTGCTTTGCTTCAGTTATTTATCCTCATTTTTTATAAGTTTAAAAAAATTAAGCCTGACTACAAGTGTTTTCCCGCTGCGCCAGTCAGTAAATCTTTTTTTAATCCCTTTTTATTCATTCTGTGGTTATTCTTTGTTTTTAGGAGTTGATATTCCCCGTAAAAAAGTAATTACTCACGCGTTGCCTGCCATTTTTGTTTTTATAGGCTTTATTCCTTTTTGGTTTTTATCGGATAATATTCAAGAGAGTTATTTTTTAAGCGACCTTAAAAATACTTTTGACAATTCTATTCTATACAATACTGATATTTTAAGAAAAATCTCTATTAATGTACTTTTTAATTCACAATTGATTTTTTATCATATATATATAATTCCTAAATTTAGAAAGTTTGATGCAAAAAGTCCCATTACTTTACACAGGCATCCCGGGACAGGAGTTGTTTCTGTTATTTTATTATTTACAACATTTTTATTGGTATTAATAAATTACGCTTTGATACTTGGCGTTTATTCAAATATTAATTCAAGATTGTTTTTTAATATAATGTCGGTTATTATTCTTTCAGCTTTGTTTATTTCTATTTATCAAAAAACACAAAGCATTGCCAAACAAGAAATAGCCAACACTGATGATTACATGTTTGACGCTGAATATTAAAATCCTTCTAAATTAATTGGATATAAGTTTATCTTCTACTTCGCTCATTGCCTTCAAAGCTATAGTGGCAAATTCCTCAAGTGTAAGTCCAATCTTTTCGCATTCCATAATATTTTCGCGTTTTACCGAAGCGGCAAAATGAATTTCCTTCATGCGCTTAATAATTGACTTGGTCTTAACACTGCTTATTTTTTTATCAGGATAAACCAGAGCCGTAGCCATTATTAGTCCGGTAATGGTTTCGCCGGCTGCAAGCGCGTGTTGCAAGCGCGTGCCCCTTGGTTTTGCAGCTGAAATTTCGTTGTGCATACTGACAGCATCAATAGCTTCTTCAGATAATCCGGCTTCTTTCAATATCGGAATGCTTAGTTGACCGTGAGTCGTTGCATCGGCATTGGATATTTCAATGTCAATATCATGCAAAAGACCGGCAAGACCCCATAAATGTTCATCTTCGCCAAAATGTTTTGCAAGTGCTTTCATAACAGCTTCTGCCGCAAAACAATGCGTTTTGGTTTTTGGATTTTTTATGTGTAAATCTATAAGTTCTATGGCTTTATCTCTGGTCATACTTTTTTGGCAAAGATATTATTATTAGTATATTAAATCATTGTTGTTCGATTAAATTTTCAATAAAAATTTTCAATTCTTTTTGTGCCCTCGAGCCGGGCGGGGTTTACTTTTCTTTTTCATCGCCAAAAGAAAAGTAACAAAAGAAAATGTCAAAAAAATATGATTTATTTATAACAACACAGGTCTGTACAAATAATTTTAGAAAACGTTTTGTCAATTAAAAAAAAAGCACTACTTTTGCAACCCAAAATTCACGGAAATGGCAAAGAAAAATAAAGAAGCGCGCATTCAGGTAATTCTGGAATGCACCGAGCACAAAAACAGCGGCATGCCCGGCACCTCGCGCTACGTTACCGTTAAAAACAAAAAAAATACTCCTGAACGTATGGAGTTGAAAAAATACAATCCCATTCTGAAAAAAGTTACTATTCATAAAGAAATTAAATAAGCTGAGTCATGGCAAAGAAAGTTGTAGCAACACTTAGAACCGGTCAGGTACGTGGATATACCAAGGTTATTAAAATGGTGAAATCCGAAAAAACCAATGCATATTGCTTCAAGGAAAGAATTATGCCTGCTGACGAAGCACAAAGTTTTTTCAAGAAGTAAAAAAATATTTTTTTATAAATAAATAACTTCGGGATGCAACTGTATTCCGAAGTTATTTTTTATGCTCATTTGTATTTTTTCAGCCAGTGCTTTTATTTCCTGTCCTTTGGCACCGCCCAAATTAATTAAAACCAAAGGCTGCTTGTGATGCACGCCTGCCAATCCTTCTGTAAACCCTTTCCATCCGCTTTTGTCTATTAGCCAAGCTGCAGGAATTTTATACCTTTCATCCTTTTCGGCATAAAAAGGCATTTCAGGATATTTATTTATGAGCTCTACAAATTTGTTTTTATCTACCACAGGGTTCTGAAAAAAGCTACCTGCGTTGCCCAAGACTTTGTAATCAGGTAATTTGTCATTTCTTATTGACATTACAGCCTGGCGTACTATTAATGGATTTTTTCCATCTAAATTGTGCTTTTCTAAATAATCATTTAAAGCCTTGTATGAAATGTTTGTTGCAGGTGTGATACTAAGTCTGTAATCAGCTGAAAAAACAATCCATGACGGATTAGACTTGAATATGCTGTTTCTGTAACCGAATTGGCACTCATTATTTTTTAAATCAAAAAATCTTTTTTCTTCGTAATCAAAAACATGCACTGTCTCAATAAATTGTGAGGCTTCGGCACCATAAGCTCCAATATTTTGAACCGGAGAACTTCCAACAGTTCCGGGTATAAGAGAGAGATTTTCAAGACCAAAATAGCCCTTTAGTAAAGTCTGTTCAACAAATTCATCCCACACGCATCCGGCTTCTGCTCGAATTATCACTTCGTTGTCGTTTTTGCTGACAACACCCCATCCTTTCATGGAAAAGTGAATGAGTGTCCCCTGAAAATCTTTTGTAAACAACAAATTACTTCCCTGCCCTATGCAAAAAAAAGGTTTCGGAAAATCATTACCATGCAAATCCGGCAAGTCTTTTTCGCTCTCGATTTCAACAAAACAAGCCGCATTGCAACCGATTCCAAAAGTATTGTGTTTCTCAATATTAATATTACGGCTGATTTTCATAAACGGGTTACATTGAAAACAAAATATTTCATTGTCCTTTGTCTTACCAAGAACAAACATAAATAATATAAACCCGTCAAGCCAAAAGCAATTCCTGCCGAAGCCAATTCATTTAGTTTTAATGCTAATCCGATGAACAAACCACCTACAAGCAAAATAAGGGGACAATATAACCAAGAAAAACCGCAACTATACCTTGTTTTTCGCTTATTGACAAATTAACTTTATCACCAACTAAATATTTTTCCGAATCAGGTACTTCTATTTCGAACAACTTTTCCTTCATTTCAGACGGGTTGCATAAATTCTTAACCTTGCAGGAAGCACAAGCCGATTTGGTAACAATACGTACCATAAGCTTGTTCCCTGTAATATTTTCTACAACACCATCATGCTCTATTTCGTTCATCTTTTTATTTTCAAATAATACATTTATCTATTCGGAAAGAGCTAACATCTACTTGCCCGCCATACGTCTGGCTTTTAACGTATTCATAAGCAAAGCGGCTATGGTTGTTAAGCCTACTCCACCAGGCACAGGGGTAATCCATGATGCCTTTTTGGACACTTCAGGAAAATCAACATCTCCTGTTAAACGAAAGCCGCTTTGTTTTGAAGAATCAGCTATTCTATGCATACCTACGTCAATTACAACAGCTCCCGGCTTCACCATGTCTGCAGTAACAAAATTAGGCCTTCCAATGGCAACAATTAATATGTCTGCTGATGCAGCTATTTCTTTTAAGTTTTGAGTTTTGCTATGGCAAATCGTTACGGTAGCATTACCCGGATTGGTGGTTCTTGACATCAAAATAGACATGGGAGTACCAACTATATTGCTGCGCCCAATAACAACACAATGTTTGCCGACTGTATCTATTTGACTTCTGCGCAGCATTTCCATAATTCCAAATGGGGTTGCCGAAATAAATGTGTCTTCGCCAAGCACCATTTTGCCAATGTTTTCAGGATGAAAACCATCAACATCCTTATTGGGATTTATGGCGGCAATAACCTTCTTTTCGTCAAGATGTTTTGGAAGTGGCAGCTGAACAATAAATCCGTCAACTTCAGGATCATTATTCAAAAAATCTACGGTATCCATCAGCTCTTTCTGCGTAGTATTCTCGCTCATCCTATAGATAGTAGATGTAATACCGACCAGAGTGCAATTCTTTTCCTTACTTGCAACATAAGTTTGACTGGCGGGATCATCGCCTACCAAAACAGCAGCCAGATGAGGAGGACGTTCTCCGCGATCTATCATGGCTGCAACTTCTTTTTTTATTTCCTCTTTTATTTGTTCGCTAATAATCTTTCCGTCAATTAGTTTCATAATATTTGTTTTTGTTTGGTTTTAAACTAAGTCAATTTTAGTAACGAATATAATTAAACAAAATGATTAACGAAAAAAACAATAATGAATTTAAAAAAATATAACTCAAAAATTTAGTGTCTTCTCATTTGCTTCATTGCATTACGCATACCGCCTGTGGTAACCATTTTCATCATTTTACGCGTGTCTTCAAATTGCTTAATCAGTTTATTTACTTCGGCAACACTTGTGCCAGATCCGGTTGCTATTCTGAGTCTGCGGGAACCATTAAGCACAGAAGGATTTGTTCTTTCCTCAGGTGTCATCGAATAAATAATAGCTTCAATGCTTTTAAACGCATTGTCATCTATATCAACATCCTTAATAGCCTTACCCATACCAGGAATCATGCCGATAAGGTCTTTCATGTTACCCATCTTTTTAACCTGATGAATTTGCTTTAAAAAGTCATCAAAGGTAAACTGGTCTTTAGCAAGTTTTTTCTGTAGTTTTCGTGCCTCCTCCTCGTCAAACTGCTCCTGCGCTTTTTCCACAAGCGAAACTATGTCACCCATTCCCAATATTCTGTCTGCCATTCGCTGCGGGTAAAAAACATCTATGGCATCCATTTTTTCGCCTATACCGACAAATTTAATCGGCTTATTAACAACAGCTTTAATAGAAATGGCCGCACCACCGCGAGTATCGCCATCAAGTTTTGTGAGAATAACTCCGTCAAAATTCAATACATCGTTAAAGGCCTTTGCTGTATTCACTGCATCCTGTCCTGTCATTGCATCAACCACAAAAAGTGTTTCGGAAGGATTGATGGCCTTATGTATATTACTGATTTCGCGCATCATTTCTTCGTCAACGGCTAAACGTCCCGCCGTATCAATGATAACAGTATTAATTCCATATTGTTTGGCATGTGCTACAGCATTACGTGCAATTTTAACAGGGTCTTTCACTCCTTCTTCGGAATAAACCTGAACGCCAATCTGCTCGCCCAAAACTTTAATCTGATCTATTGCGGCAGGACGATAAACATCACAGGCAACCAATAATACCTGACGTCCTTTCTTACTTTTTAAATATGCTGCGAGTTTGGCAGAAAAAGTAGTTTTTCCTGACCCCTGCAAACCCGACATCAAAATAATTGAAGGATCGGGTTTGAGATTAATTTCGGCCTTATCTCCGCCCATTAAGGCAACAAGCTCGTCATGTACAATCTTCACCATCATCTGCCCGGGCGAAACTGCAGTTAAAACATTTTGCCCCAAAGCTTTTTCTTTTACTGAGTCGGTAAATTGCTTGGCAGTTGCATAATTTACGTCGGCATCAAGTAATGATTTTCGTATTTCCTTAACTGTTTCGGCAACATTGATTTCAGTAATTCTGCCTTGTCCTTTCAGCATCTTGAAAGCACGTTCCAATCTGTCGCTCAAACCTTCAAACATAAGTATTCAATTTTTTGCAAAAATAGTTAAATATTTTCTTTTTTTCAATTTGTGTTTTTGCTTAAACTTACATTTAAACAATAAGCTGTAATCGGAATTTAAAAAGCAAAGAATATAAGTGTTGTTATGAAACACTAACACATGAAATAACAAATATTTTAATAACCGGAAAAGTCTATTTCTCAGCTCTTTTACGCATGGTGTGGTCCATGATTATTTTTCTCAGGCGCAATGCGGTGGGTGTTATTTCTAAATATTCATCATCGGCAAGATATTCCATGGCTTCTTCAAGCGAAAATTGACGTGCAGGCGATAAAACTATTTTCTCGTCACTTCCCGATGCTCTCATGTTGCTTAGTTTTTTAGTTATCACAACATTAATTACAAGGTCGTCCTGACGAATATGCTCACCAATAACCTGTCCTGCATAAACATTTTCGAAAGGTTCAACAAAAAAAGTACCTCTATCCTGCAGGCGATTGAGCGAATAAGCAATGGCTTGTCCGGTTTCCAAAGCAACAAGGGCTCCATTTCGCATAACAGGAAATTCGCCTTTCCATGGCTCAAAGCCTTTGAAGCGATGAGAAATAACGGCTTCTCCTTCGGTTGCCGTAAGCACTACATTTCTTAAACCAAACAACCCTCGGGCAGGAATCGAAAATTCCAGTCTTGTTCTGTCACCCCTGTTTTCGATATCGGCAATTTCTCCTTTGCGCTGTGTAACAATATCAATAACTTTTCCGCTGAAATCGGATTTTACGTTTACTGTAAGCCATTCAACCGGCTCATGTTTTTGTTTATTAATTTCTTTAAGAATAACTTTTGGCTGGCCAACTTGCAGTTCATACCCTTCGCGGCGCATTGTTTCAATAAGAACACTTAAATGAAGAATTCCTCGTCCAAATACAAGCCATGAATCAGCCGAAGATGTATCTTCAACACGCAAGGCCAGGTTTTTTTCGGTTTCCTTATACAATCTGTCGCGTATGTGACGAGATGTTACAAACTTGCCTTCTTTACCGTAAAAAGGAGAATTATTAATTGTAAACAACATTGAGATTGTAGGTTCGTCCACATGTATCGGAGGCAGTGGCTCAGGATTTTCAGCATCGGCAATTGTATCGCCTATTTCAAATTCCTGAGGGCCGAAGACTGCAATCACATCACCGGCAAATACTTCTGATTTTATGCGTTCCTTGCCCAGCCCTTCAAAAACATATAGTTCTTTTATTTTAGATTTAACAATGCTGCCGTCTTTTTTGCAAATAGATATATCATCGTTATATTTCAACGAACCGCGTGAAATACGACCAACAGCAATACGGCCGGTATATGTTGAATAGTCGATTGACGTAATCATCATCTGCAAATTGCCCTCTTGTATTTTAGGAGCAGGAATGCGTTCAATTATTAAATCAAGCAAGTAACTTACATCTTCGGTTTCTTCTTTCCAGTCCGGACCCATCCATCCTTTTTTGGCAGAACCGTAAACTGTGGGAAAATCAAGTTGCTCACTGTTTGCTCCCATGGAAAACATTAAATCGAAAACGGCTTCCATTGCCAATTCAGGGTTGCAATTAGGCTTGTCAACTTTGTTAATAACAACAATAGGTTTAAGATTTAGTTGCAAGGCCTTTTCAAGAACAAAACGCGTTTGCGGCATAGGACCCTCAAAAGCATCAACAACCAGTAAAACTCCATCGGCCATATTAAGCACACGTTCCACTTCGCCCCCAAAATCAGCGTGTCCGGGAGTGTCAATGATATTTATTTTATAGCCTTTATATCTTACCGAAACATTTTTTGCCAAAATAGTAATGCCTCTTTCGCGTTCAAGATCGTTATTATCAAGTATCAATTCTTTAATTTCCTGATTTTCTCTGAAAAGTTTGACCTGATGTAGCAAGCGATCTACCAAAGTGGTTTTGCCATGATCAACATGGGCTATAATGGCAATGTTTCTAATCTTCAAAGTGTCCTGCATCCGTTTTTTTAATAAGGGCGCAAAGGTACAATTAATTTAGAAAAATAATCTATTAAAAATTAATGGCATTTACTTCCAATGTTACGCAAATCGGACCCCGACGCAGCCTGATAAATTTCTAAATCAAAATATCGCGTAGCAGCAAAAATATGATCGAAAATATCTGCAACGTCAATTTCATATTTTTCCCATTCCTTTCTAACTGCAAACGCATATATTTCTATCGGAATACCATTGTCGGTTGGTGGCAACTGGCGTACCATCACAATTTCGTTATGATTTATAGAGGAAATGCTCTTTAAATACTCCAGCAAATAAGCACGATATATCCCAATATTGGTCTGACGTCGGTAATTTACGGCCAAATCGGATGATTTTGATCTCATCTTTTCATTATACTCATTCAATTCGGCCTGCTTTGTGTCAATGTAGTTGCGAATAAGTTCTATCTGACTATATTTTTTCAATTCTTCATCCGAAACAAAGTGTACGCTGTTTACATGAATATTAACAGATCTCTTTATTCTGCGTCCGGGGCTTTCCTGCATTCCACGCCAGTTTTGAAACGAATCTGTTATCATTCCATAAGTGGGAACATAAGTGAAAGTATTGTCGAAATTTTTAACCTTAACACTGGATAATGTAATTTCTACCACTGTTCCGTCAGCTTTATACTTGTCAACTGTTATCCAGTCGCCAAGCATAATCATGTCGTTAGACGAAAGCTGGACTGAGGCAACAAATCCTAGGATTGTATCTTTAAAAACCAGTAATAATACAGCCGACAATGCACCTAAACCGCCTAAAAGATATCCCGGCGTTTCGCTCAACAGTATTGATAAAATCAAAATAGATGCAATAAATGCTCCAATAATTTTAACAACCTGCAAATATCCTTTTACCGGTTTGTATCTTGATTTGTCGGTACTCAAATATATCGAATAAAACCTATCCAGCAATGCATAGCCGGATGTGAGCAAATAAAAAATTATTATTATTTCCGATAATTTCCTAACGGTTATTATCCATCCCGAAAAATGAGGTATGGCAAAGGGTATTAGCTGATATACAAGTATCATGGGTATTATCAGACTGACCCTTCTTAAAAACTTTTTATCTATAAAAATTTCATCATATATTCCCGGTGTTCGCTTGACTATGGAACGAATTATCCTATAAATTATAATCCTTCCGATATAATAGAATATGGTTGCCAAAATGGCAAGGACCAGCAGTAAAACCATAGTAGTTAATACGTCTATGGGTAACCACTCAATTTTTATATTGGACATTTGTTTTGATGTCCATACAAATAAATCGGCAAATGCTGTAAAATCCTTCATTATTTATCTTCTGAAAACATTGGGTCCCATGGTGGTAACATAATGGCTTTCTGTTTCAAAATATCCTGTATTTTACCGGGGACATATTTTTTATTTATCACCAATCTAAACATATACTCATCAAACCATTCGTCTGTCATAATCAAATGCCCGTTATCAAAACCTATGGGTCCCCATGAGTTTTCAATTAACCACTTATTAGGTCTGCCATATTCATCAACATCAAAGCCAACAAGTGTCATTCCATGAGTACTGCCACTTTCAAATGTTTGAATACGCTGCTTTTTGTTCATTGTAAATTCTATTCCATACAAACTCTCATAATCAAAGTTATTAATGTCGAGCGTGCTGGAATTTTTATCGTATTGCTTGCCCACATCGCAGGAAAAATACATCGCTTCATTGTCTTTAATGCTTTCCATTGCCATCGGTTTTAACACATCGGCAGGAACATTTATATATTTCCAGTTTATGCCTTCCTGAACATTTCTGTCATATTGAACTTCATATAGTTTATAATATTCTTTTGCAGGGTCATCCATAAACATAATGTAATCATTAGCATTAAAAATAGTTGTTTCTTCATAAAAAGATAAAGGGGAATATTCTTTATATTCGCCTGCAACTTTATTTTTATCAATAAAACGATACTTGAAGCTTACAGGCGGTTCGCCAAGATGATAAACAAGGACTTTATAAACTTCCGAAAGCATTTTTATTTTCATCTGTTGTATTTCGGCAACGGATTTTTTACCTTCAAATGCGGCTCTTAATGCCAATGCGTCTTGTCTAAGAAGCGTTGTTAAAACGGATGATATAAACCGCGTGTCGTTACTGCTTTTTGTTTCAGGCATAATCTCAGCCGGCACAAGCCCATACTTGGTTACTAAATTTGCAAAGCCGCCCCATACACCTCCGTCACTGATTGTATTTTTCATAAGCCATTCTACCCTGCGATCATCCAAAGGTTTATCTGCCGTTTCTATAATTCCTTGCAGAAATAAATTAGCTTTTTCTAATTGATCGAAAAAATAAAGATAGTTTTGAGAAAATTCAAAATCGGAAAGATTGTACTTTTCGATAACCTGTGCCCTATATATATTTAAACTGGCAAAAAGCCAGCAGCGCCCCGAACTTTTCTGGTCCGTTATCCCGGCGGTCTTAACTCTGTACTTAAAGTATCCGTCAGGCTTTACCATATTGGCATGATTTGAAACAAGAGATTTAAGATCATTGTTCATCAGGGCATTAATAACCGCTATATTTGGGTTTGATGCTTTATAATTATCTTGTATTTTCCCTAATACTTCCGGTGTTATGTTTTGTGCATGAGTAAAACATGAAAACAATACCACAACAAAAAATATAAAAGCAGTTTTCATTTTTAATGTTTTTTGCGAATATATAAATAATCTTAGTTTTGACAAAACAGCTTTCTGTATAAGCATATATGTCAGTAATAATCAACTTGTTTGATTTACAAATAAATACGAACCACAAAACTGTATTTTTAAAACGGACATTACTTTACTCTGAGGCTACAACTACATTAAATTTAAAATTCTGATTTTTTTTAATTTTGGTATATTTACTAAAAATTTGGGTACATGAAAAAATCATTTCTTATACTTTCGCTTTTAGCTTATCTATACACAAATGCACAGCAAATTACTCCAAAAAACATAATAATTTTTATTTCCGATGGTGGCGGATATAATCAGATGATGTGTACAGATTTTTATTTATACGGAGACTATCCTAAATCTCTTCTTGCATCATTCCCCGTACAACTTGCAATGAGTACTTACAATGGTTCTTTGCAATCGAATGGAGCTACCTGCTATAACAGCAAACAATTCTGGACCGATTTTTCATACGGGCTGGCCGGCTGCACCGAATCTGCTGCCTCGGCAACAGCTTTGGGTACCGGATATAAAACCCATAACAGCATGATAGGAATGAACCTTGATGGCAAACCCATGACCAACATAATGGAAATAGGTAAATCAAAAGGCAAGAAAACCGGTGTCGTAACTTCAGTTCCATTTTGCCATGCCACACCTGCAGGCTTTTCAACTCATTCAACTTCAAGAAGTGGGTTCTCGCAAATAACATATCAGATGATTAATTCAAACACCCTGGATGTTGTTGGTGGCACAGGTCATCCATATTTTGATAACGACGGAAATCCAATCAATAAGGCAAATACAAAATATATCGATTCCATATCTTGGTATAATTTAAAAACAGGAAAAGGCACTGTTAATTGGCATTATACCGATAATCGTAAAGAAATTATTGATTTGGCTTCTAAAAAAAATATGCCGGGAAAACTATTTATGCTTGCTCAGGTTTCTAATAGTTTAGCTGAGGGCAGGTCGGGTAATTCTATTATACCTTTTGATATTCCGGTAAAACAAAACATCCCGACATTGGCTGAAATGTCGCTTGCAGCCCTTAATACTTTAAAAAATCCAGATGGCTTTATTTTAATGATAGAAGGTGGCGCAATAGATTGGACAAACCACAACAACAATATGGCACGTATGATTGAAGAGTATAATTATTTTTATAATACTATTGACTCTGTTCAACTATGGCTTTCCAAAAATAATTTATCAGAAGAAACATTGATTATTGTTACCAGTGACCATGAATGCGGCTACCTTTGGGGCGTTGGTTGCGAAGGTTCTAATTTTGTTTTGCCAAAAAATAACGGAAAAGGGAAATTACCAGAATATAAATATTACAACACTTATCACTCTAATACTTTAGTTCCTTTTTTCGCCAAAGGTCCTTCATCCGAAATATTTTATTCTTTGGCTGATGAAACCGATAGCGTTCGTGGTCCATATTTAACCAACTCCGAAGTGGCAATAGCCGTAAAAATGCTTTGGGGTACAAGCAGCCGAATAATTAATTATTCAAAGAAAGGTAATGTTCTGGGCTTAATGGTTACTCTTCCATGTCCTGATGCAAAAATTCAATGGATAATAGAAGGCAAACACATAGAAAATGAAAATTCAGCTCTATTTTCCGTTGACTTAAGCAAATATTCCAAAAAAACAACCGTTCAATGTGAAGTAATTTGCGGAGAAACAAAATTTATCACAAATGCTTATGAAATCAATCCTTAAACCCTCGTTGTTAATATTGTTAATTACTTTTGTTTTTGCAGTCAATGCTCAAAACGAAGATATTGGAAGTGGTCTGAAAAATAAATTTTTCACCGGTGGCTCCCTAGGTCTGGCATTTGGTAATGAAACCAATATAGAAACTGCGCCATTGTTCGGATATCATATTTCAAACATTTTCAGTATGGGTGTCGGCGGAACATATCAGTATTATCACTCCAGATATTACAATAGCAGCATGAATATTTTTGGTGGCCGTGTTTTTATGAGGATTCATCCAATATCACAAGTCTTTATTCATGGGGAATATGAAATTCTTACATACAAAACAAATGTTTTCAATCCGCCAACCTATGAATATGAGCAAATCTTAAGCGAAAATTTACTTGCAGGACTTGGTTATCGGGAATATTTAAGCGAACGCGTTAGCAGTACAATAATGATTCTATATAATTTTAATCAAACCAAATATACTCCATATCCTAACCCGGTATTTAGATTTGGCTTGGAATGGACTTTCGGTGCCAAGAAAAACAAATAGCAAAGACAAAATAAGGCTATAGTTTGTTTTAATAACCGATAGCTCCTAAAACAACAGGGCCTTCTTCTTCTGAATTTTTAAGTTCCTTGATATTATATGCAATTGGCAGCCATATAAAACTCATTATTTTGTTCAAAATATTTTCATCAATATTTTCATCAAGCTGCTCGGCAAATTCATTCAATTTAGATTCTTTGTCAGTTATATCTTCTAAATCGGTAAACGTTAGAATAGCACTACTCAAATATTCTTCATAGGCTTCGTCCTCTAACTGCTCAGCTTGTTTAAGCAAAGAATTAAAAGAAGAGAAAAAACTATTGTGTTTATCTTCCAGCAACTTTGCAAATGCATCGTCAAAGCTAATTGGCTTTGAAATTATATTATAAATAAAATCATAACCATCTTGCATTTTTTCGCCTAAGGCAATTCCAAGTTCTTCAGGTGTCATGTTAAAAATTTTAATAATTATTTTTATTTGCTATAATATTTTTGAAAATTTCATACCCCCTATTTACACTTACCAATCACAATTTTCAATGAGCAAATATACATATAAAACAATACCTAATAATTATTCGATGAAATATTATTAGTGGCGATTATTTATTATTAAAATCATAAAACAAATAAACCTTTATCTTGTAAAAAACTGCCTTTAACCTGAAATAAGTAACCTAATAATAAAAATTCATTATTTTTACATTAAGAAGTTATGAAATTTTCTCGGCCAAGCATCATAACAAAAAAATTAAATGAGTCATGAAAACACAAATTTTATCTTTATCAATTTTGCTTGTGCTGAGCATTTTATTGGCAAATCCGGTTTTTTCGCAATCAGGCGGAACAATTAAAGGAAAAATAGTTGACAACATTAATGGTACTCCAGTTCCATATGCGAATGTTTATGTGAAGTATGGAGACAACCTTATTGGAAGTCAAAGCGATTTTGACGGTAATTTCACTATCAAGCCCGTGCCTCCCGGGACATATTCAGTAACTTTCAAATGTGTAGGGTATGGTGATAAAATAATCACTGATGTTGAAATCATGCAAGACAAAATTACCTTTTTGAATGAGGTTACAATGAGTATGGGAATAGATATACCTGTTGTGGTAATCCCTGCAAATAAATTAATTGATCCAGAATTAACCAGTCTTAAAACCATAAACAAAGATTTTATTGAATCGGTACCTAATTACGGAAGCATAAATAAATTGGCAGCAATTACGTCTAGTGATATTCAGGTTAGCGACGATAACAGAGATATATACTTTCGGGGTTCCAGATCGGGTGATGCGCTTTATATTATTGACGGAATGCGTATGATTAATCCGAGGGCAATTTGTCCGTCGGTTGCAATAGGCAGTATGCAAATTTACACGGGCGGTGTGCCTGCAAAATATGGCGATTTTACGGGAGGAGTAATTGTAATTGAAACACAAAGTTATTTTGAATGGCTGGCTGCTCAAGAATCTGAGCGTTTAAAAAATGGTGGTTATTAATTTTTGAAAATATGCCTTTTCTGTTGAACAGAACAAATAAAGACATTCCTGACGAAGAGGTAATTGCGCGTTTTATCGAAAGTGGCAATCCTTCAAACATTGGTGTTCTGTTCAACAGATATGCTAAGCTGGTAATGGGAGTTTGTCTTAAATACTTGAAAGACGAGGATGAGGCTGCAGATACCACGATGAATATTTTCAAAAACCTTATTGAAACAATTTCGAAATACGAAATTCGTGTATTTAAACCTTGGTTATACACTTACACCAAAAACGAGTGCCTGATGAAACTCAGGAAAGTGAAACCCATAGTTTGCTCCATTGATAAAGTGGCTTTTGGTCTGGCGGGAGAAGAAGACGACGAGGAACGCATTGAAATACCGATTGAAAAATTACAAACTGCAATATCGGAATTGAAAAATGATCAAAAAATCTGTATCCAAATGTTTTATCTTGAGAATCTCTCCTACAACGAAATCAGTGACAAAACAGGCTACAGCTGGAAAGAAATCAAAAGCCATATACAAAACGGGAAAAGAAATTTACGAAACATTTTAATAAGCGCCGAAAATGAAAAATAAAAAATATATATTACCACCGGAACAGGAAGACGATCCGTTTGTGAGGGATGCCTTGGAGGGCTGGGCGCAGTTTCCTAATGCGAAAAACAAATGGTGGAGAAAAAATTTGCAATTCAAATTGTTTCTTATATCCAAATCATGGAAAGCACTGCCTTCAGCCGGCAAACTTGCAATTGGCACATTGTCTTCCGTTGCTATTATTGCAGTAGCAGCAATAAGCATCCCGTTTAACTTCAATAACAGCAATCAAAACATAGTTCAGCAAGATAACAAAACCTCAACAGAAAGCCAAAAAAGCATATTAACCGATACTGCTTATCAGCAAGAAAAATCACCTGCAGATATTGATAATATCTCAAATACAAAACAAGACTTAATTACAACAGAAGACGAAAACACATTAATAGCCCTTAATGGAATTGCTGACAAGCAGGGTTTTAAAAATGAAAATATCAACGATAGAGAAGCGTTTGAAAGCCTTCAAGACTGTGATGAAGTTTTTCAAGCTCCAACAGTAATTTCTTCACGTGAATTAAACGATATACAAATAGAAGAAACTGCGTTGATAAGTGATGCACTGCCATATATATGGGTAGAACAATACCGCATATTAGATTATGACGCTTTGAATAATAATTTAGCTGAAAAATATCCTTCATCCATAAGCAAAAGCCTTGATTCAAGATTTAGCAACCATTCAGAAAGAAAAAAAATTGAGAAGACGGTAGTTATTGACACTGTACCCTATAATTATTTTGTAAAAAATGCAATAATGAAATTAAAATCCGAAAATTATTCTGATGCGGAATATGATTTTAAGAAGCTACTTGTGCAAAAACCCAATGACGAAAATGCAATTTTTTATTTAGGATACAGTCTGTATAAACAGGGTAATTATTCTCAGGCATTGGTCTATTTTGAAAAAACTCAGAAAACAACGTACAAAGCATTTGCATCCGATGCAAACTGGTATATGGCAAATATATATTTAAACTTAGGCAATCGTAATGAGGCTTTGGATTTATTAAAGACAATAGTACAAAAAAACGGTACATATAAAAATGAAGCCAAAAAGTTAATCGAACGCGAATTTCATGATTAAATGGCTGCCTTTCATATTATGCATATTTCATGTTGCCACAACTTTGGCTCAGCCGGTTAGCGGTACTATCACTAATGCAGATGGGAAACCGGTTTCGGGAGTTCATGTATTTTGTCTTGGCAAAAATGTTGGTGAGGTATCCGATAAAAACGGGCATTATAATATAAATACAGACGGATGCGACTATGTTGTTTTCAGGCATTTACATTTTAAACAAAAGGTTATTTCATCAGAGATACTCAAAAAAACACCCGACATTATTTTAGAGGATACCGTATTTTTTATTAATGCTGTTGATATTTATTCAAAACCCGTTATAGCATTGCTGCCCGATACACCAATATTTGTTTATGATTATGAAATATGCAAAGACAGAATAATAATGTGTGCATTTTTTCAACGTAAATTAAATCAGCCCATATTATTATACTCAGACCTTAATGGAAACATAATAGATTCTAAAACACTATCGGAAACAGGCAATTTATATCAAGATCCTGAAGGAACAATTTACCTGACACAAAAGAATTACGCATATCAGCTTATAATTGAAAACAACAAGATTATGTTTTCAGACGCATTCGAGGCCAAACATGTTACTTCCGCGAAACAACATTGGACTCACTCGGTTGGAGACAGCATTATATTGCGGTACTATTATTTCAAAAATCAAGGTGTTGGATATTTCATAAAACATTTATCAAACGACAGTATAAAGCTTTTTCTTGAATTCGTAGACGAAGATGCTTACGACAGAATGAAGTGGGGCTCTTATTTCGACGGTTGTGAATTCGATAAAAGATTTGAAGAATTAATTGTTTATAAGCCCATACAAATTCCTATTTTCTTCAGGAAAAACGACATAGTTGCTTTTAATTTTGTTACATGGAAAATTCAATATTTTGGTTTTGACGGTAATTTTATATCAGAAATTGATATGCAATTTGGCGATCAAAAGAAAATTAAGCACGAAATTTATTTCGATAATGTTTTGAATAAATACTATGGTCGTGAAATAAGAAATGGGTTAAACAGCTTAATAGAATTAGATGTTAGCACAGGCAAGATGGTGAAGTATTTTTCATTCAAAGGCTATCCCCATATTGAAAAACTTAATGTATCTGATGGCGTTTTGTATTTTATTTACAAAGACTATTCAGGCGATGAATACAAGCGATTATACAAAAGTCCGCTGATAAATATGGTTGCGGGCAGATAAACAAATTGAAAAATAAAAAATTTAATTCATTCTAAATTAATAATTTTGCCCGTTAACTCAATAAAATGATATTGATAATATTTTTATTGCTGCTTCTAAATGGCGTGTTTGCAATGTTTGAAATAGCCATTGTTTCCTCAAAGCGCGCACGACTACAGTATAAAGCATCAAAAGGAAGCAATGGAGCCATAATTGCATTAAAACTATTAAAAGACCCAGACAAAATTTTTTCGGCCATTCAAATTGGTATTACATTAATTGGAATAGTGAATGGTGCATTGGGGGGAATTACATTCACTAACGAAATAACACCTTACATAGCTTCTATTCAAGCATTAGAAAATTATGCGTCAACGATATCAATGGTAATTGTAATTAGTATCATTACATATCTATCTATTATTATTGGGGAACTGGTGCCAAAATCACTTGCCATGACTTATGCTGAGCCTATAGCAATTTCGTTGGCACCAATAATGAACTTGTTTCGAATATTAATGCATCCAGTTGTGTGGTTGTTATCAGCATCAACAAAATTAATTCTTGGCATTTTTAGAATAAAAAAAAGAAATGAACCTCCAATTACCGAAGAGGAATTGAAACTAATGCTCAAACTTGGCTCCGACAGCGGAATAATACAAAAAGAAGAATCATTTCTCATGCACGAAGTAATGCGTTTTGGAGACAAAAAGGTTTCTCATGTAATGACACAACGTCATAATGTTGATTTTTTGGATATCAATCTGCCACCTGCAAAAATTATTGAGGTTGCAAAAAACACTATGTTTTACAAGCTTTTAGTTATTGATAAAACTATTGACAATATAATTGGTGTTGTTTCAGTTAACGAAATTCTAAAACAATACATAGCTAAAAACACAATACAACTTTCAAAAATAATAAGCGACCCTGTTATTATTCCCGAACAAATGCTGGCTGTGAGGCTAATTGAGATTTTCCAAAAAACAAAAAATCATTTTGGAATTGTAGTTGATGAATATGGTACTATTCAAGGTATTGTTACTTTGCACGATTTAATAGAAAATATTATGGGCGATTTGCCTTTAATTGATGAAAAAGAAGAGCCCCAAATTGTTCAACGCCAAGATGGATCATGGCTGGTGGACGGCTCTATGCTGTGGAATGAACTTGCAGAAAAAATGGATGTGCAAATTCCCGCTGAAGAAGAAGAATTGTTAAGTGGCATCAACACAATAGGTGGTTTTGCAATGGCTAAATTAAATAAAATTCCATCTGCCGGCGATGTGTTTTATGCTGCTGATTATCGTTTTGAAATTGTTGATATGGATGGGAAAAGAGTTGATAAAATATTAATTAGCCAAATAAAAGAATCTAAATAACTTTTAAACAATAATTCTATTCTACGATTTGTTATCCGCAGGCTTATTTAAGGCCAAGTTACGTTTGTTGTCGCCAATGTATCTAAAGTAAATGATAAGGTCAACAGTAACAAGCAACATATTAAATGCATATAAATATGTTACAATATCATAGTAATTTAGTATTTTATGCGTAATTCCCATAGCATAACCAAATATAAGCAGTGAAAGAAAAAAAGGGCTTTTGCCAATTACTATTTTTGTTCGCAAACCTTTCATTATTGAAATTGGCCAGCTACATGCAAAGCAAACAAGCATAAGGACTTCAAATATAGAGAAAGTGTGTGTTTCCATAAAATCAATCTGTGTTTAGCGGTAGGATTAGCTTAAAAATATTTGTCAAACATTAAATCTTATATGCAGGATATCGCCATCCTGAACAATGTAATTTTTGCCTTCAACACGCATTTTGCCGGCCTCTTTGCAGGCTGCTTCAGATTTATAAGATATCATGTCGTCATACGCAATAACTTCTGCACGGATAAATCCGCGCTCCAGATCGCTGTGAATGGCACCCGCAGCTTGTGGCGCAGCCGTATTCCGCGGAATACTCCATGCGCGATTTTCAACTCCACCAACAGTAAAAAACGAAATAAGATTGAGCAACGAATATGCTGCTCTGGTTATACGCCTCACTCCCGGTTCAGCTAAATTTAAATCCTTTAAAAAATCGGCACGGTCATTTTCATCAAGTTCGGCTATTTCAGCTTCGGCACGTCCGGCTACAATTATAACTTCGGTTTTTTCGTTTTTTACGGAAGCGATAAAACTTTCCGTATAGTTATTACCCGCTACAGCTGATGAATCATCAACATTGCAAACATACATTACGGGCTTGGCGGTAAGCAGATATAATTCGCGAATAAGCTTAATATCATCCTCATTTAATTCCAATGAACGAATATTTCCGAAATTTTCGAGCTGAGTTTTGAACTTTATCAAACTTTCATAATTGGACTTCATGGACTTATCTCCGGTCTTGAAGGCTTTTTCCACTTTTTGAAGCTTGCGTTCAATCTGCTCAAGGTCTTTTACCTGTAATTCAAAATCCAAGTTTTCCTTATCCCGAATGGGGTCAACGCTGCCATCCATGTGTGGAAGCAAAGGGTCATCGAAGCAACGCACTACATGAATCAACGCATCAACATTTCTTACATCATTCAAAAAAGAATTTCCAATTCCTTCTCCCTGCCCTGCACCTTTTGCCAGACCTGGGATGTCAACCAATTCAATGGTGGCCGGAACCACTTTGTCGGCTTTGATTAATTTATCTAACTCATATAAACGCGGGTCATGAACATTTGCAGTGCCAAGATTACTTTTTGTTGTACTGAATGCAAATGAACTTACCTCGGCTTTTGAATCAGAAATACAATTAAAAATAGTAGTTTTTCCGCAATTTGTAAGACCTACAATTCCAACTTTCAATGCCATATATTTAATTTAAAAAAGTCCACGTAACACCAAATCTAAAGCTTCTGTCAAGTAAGGGATAACCCGGTATTTGCCAATAATTTACTTTTGTTAATCCTGCAGTAAAATTCATTAATTCGGCAAAAACAATAGCTCTTTTGATTTGCGCCCGCACAAATGCCGTAGGATAAACAAATCCACCCGTTTTAATATTCCTTTGCATAAAGAAAACCTGTAAAGCCGGGTTATAAGCGTCGGCATAAAAAGAACCATTAATCCAAGCACTAAGGCCGGTTTGCAAAGAAAGAGCTTTTTTAAAAATACCGGTTTTCATGGATATCTCAGCTTTTGCAAACCATGGCGGGAGATTAATATAGTTGGCATGCGTTACCTCTTGTAATCCAACATTAGCTTTAAATTGAAATCTGTTCAATTCGGCATCAACGCTTAAATTAGCTCCAAATACTGTTCCCGTACCGCCCTGATTAAAACGGGATTCAACAAAATACATGTGGTTTGTCAAAATAGCATAATATCCCGTAAATTGAAATGCGCCATGCTCAAGGCCAAGAATACCCAATAAAGTTTTAGTTTGAAGCCAATCCTTTTCCCAGCTAAAATGATTGCCGGAATAACGATAATAATATATTTGCGGGCTAATTAAACAATAACTAAAGCGCAAATATGGCTTCCAGTTTAATGAGTCATCACTTATAAGCTCTAAATGAATATCATGGTCTCCACCGGAAACAGGGAAAATATCAGTTGATCCAGTTGCCAACAGCGAAAACCCATTATGCATATCCCACAAAAAACTGCCCAATAAAATTTTTTGAGACAAAACGGAATCTTTATTGGCAATATACAGATGATCATCCGTAATCAATAATCCCAAATTCCAACGAATGTTTTTTGCAAGCCTGTTCCCAAAAACCAATTTGTTTTCAAAAGCATAATGATTTACACTGTCATTTGATAAAGGGCTGTTCCATACATTATAAAAACTACTGTCCGGCAAATATGAATCGGAATAAATATGCCTTTCGCGACGTAAATTGAATGTATGTTGCAAATAATGCTGGGTTTTTGCTTTTCTGCCAAAATTTATTTCATTCACAACGAAATAATCGTTTTGACGAAACCTGTTTTCAGCGGAATAAAGGTTAACCCTTGTTAATGCCCTATCATATAAGTTAGTGTCGATAAACTCATTTTCATTTGCTATGCCACCATTTTCCTGCTGAAATATTTTATTTAAAATAAATCCTGCATGTAAATGATAATTTTTTGATCTCGATGAATAAGAAGTTATGGCATAAAAATTACTAAGATTGTTTTTTTGATTTTTATACGCACCCAAAGAATTAATTAATCTATAGTCGAGAGAAAGTTTCCAGCTCTTGCTTAAGGGTTGTGCATGCAAAAAATCAAAATATTGTTCACGCTTATGTCCACTGGAGTATGACACCACCGAAAAGGGAATTGAGTCAAAAAACAGTGGGATATTTTCTCGGAAAAACAAGTATTCGTCAGGACGATGAAAAAATGCAAAAAAATCAGGGTGAAGCTGATCTACATACTCCGGCAACCATAAAATCTGATACGGCGAGCCCAAATACCCGTTTGTGGCACTCCATATTAAATTATTCAGCGGATTAAATCCTTTAAAAGAATTCAAGTCAATGGAAAATTCAGATGTGTCATTTGAAAGGTGGAAATCGGGAGAAAGAGTTGAATAATGAGCTACAAGAGTGTCTATAACCAGCGAATCATGTTCGTGTTTTTGAGCATTAACAAGTGAAAAAATAAATACCGAAAAAAATATTATATGGAAAAAACGCATGGTTAATACTTATGTGCAAAGGTATAATGATTTTTTGATTTTTAGAATTATAAAAGACAAGCATCAATCCACTGATTAAATTTCAAGAATTGATGCTTAATAAAACAAGTTGTTAAAAAGTCAAATTATAATTGAGCTAAAACAAGGTTGCTGTGTAATAATAATTATTTCACTTTAACCACAACACTTTTTACAATCTGAAGGGCAGTTGTATGTTTTGAAACATCCGAAAACAACTCGCCTGTGGCTCCGGAATAATGTCCGTGCCCGATTAACTTCATTTCATATTCGGCAGCAGGTGATTTTAAATCAATAACGTCGGTTGCATATACAAGAGACGGCTGCCCTGACGATTTATAAAACATGTCGTTGGGATAAAGATTTTCGTTCCAATAGTCATTGAAATCAATTGCCTGATTAACTTCTAACAGTACACGAATATGTCCACTCAATAAAGAGTCACTTTTAGATTTCAAAGTGAAATTAGTTAAAGGTGTTGGTCCTGTATATGCATCAGGAATTGGATTAGCAGCAGTTGGCACATAAAAACCATCATCTTCTCTCACATTGCGTTTATGTGACCAATATGGTACAGTAGCAGGCCTGCGGCGTGTACCACGCTCAAATTTGCCGGCCGCCTTACGACCTCCGTATTGAAAATATCCGGTAGCGACAGATTTACTTATATATAAAGTTTGAATATATTCTCCATTAGCTGTTTCAAGCCAAATGGCAATTACGGGATAATGAAATTTACTTCCCTTTTTAAATTCTATTTCAAACATTGATCCCGTTCCGCTAGCATTTGTAACAACAATATTGGACTCTTTTGTTGATTTACCTGAATGTTGACATGAAAAAAACAAAGTTGAAAAAATAACGAAAGAAACAATTATAGTTTTCATAAAGTTATTAATCATTTTTAAATCTGACAAAATTAAACAACAATAAAGACACTCGAAATATGCCTTTGAAGTATCAAATATATGTTGTAAAATCAAATAACAAAAATACATATTAAAAACAGCATTTGTTTACATTAATGATATGTATCATAAGACAAGGCAACGGACAATTAATAATAACTAATATTCAGTGGTTTACATCAGGAAAAAATTCTCATAGTTTTCAAAAACCATTAGTTAATAAATATTTTATAGATTAATAAATGAATTTATAAAATAATGTTGTAAATTTGCGATATTAATTAATAATTAAGTCAAACTAAATTCGACTGTTATGAAAAAAGTTTTAATTTCTTTAACAATGATTTTTGCAATTGTTGTTATGGTTAATGGTCAAGATCTTACCAGCAAAAAAGGTTTCACAATTTTACCTGAAGCCGATGATTATGTTATAGGTTTTGATGCTGTTCCTGTTGTTGATTTCTTTCTTAATGTTTCAAAAATCATGAATAACACGGGTTCAACTTCACAGCATCCAGGTTATGTTTCCGGCTTTAATCAAGTTCTTGTTGGCAAGTATTTCTTGGAAGACACAAAAGCTATTCGCGGAAAATTAGCTATTAATGCTGGAACAGTTACAACTAAAACATTTTTTGATGATCCTTTTGATGTAACTGCCAACCCAACAGATCCTACAAAATGGGATGAGATTGTTGATATACACAAAGTTGGAGCGTCAAACATTATTCTTGGTGGTGGATTGGAATTTCGTCGTGGACATAATCGTGTACAAGGCTTCTACGGCGGCGAGGCTTTTCTTGGATTCATGAGCAATTCTGTTCATAATACTTGGGCAGTTACCATGAATACAGAATCTGTTACTAATGGCTATACCAATGGCAATGGATCTGCACTCATAGGTAGAGTTATAGATCAAAAAAGTGGTACTAAAATTAGTTTAGGACTTCGCGGTTTTGCAGGGATTGAATATTTCTTTGCTCCCAAAATTTCAATTGCTGCCGAATTCGGATGGGGCTTTGGCATGGTAACAGGGCCAAGAGGATCTGCTACTATTGAAACATGGAACGTGGCCAATACAACCGCAGAAACAGAAACAAATAAAGGTGCAAATGGCGGAGGTGCCATAGGTTTTCAAGTTGATGACGGGATAAATCAAGCTCTTATGCCAAGTGCAGCTTTAATGATGTATTTCCATTTCTAAACTCCAAAAAGCATTATGAAAAAGCCGGAATATTCCGGCTTTTTTTATTCTTGAAACTTTCAAAAACGAATAAGTTCTTTAAATATTTTTTGTAAATGGCATTTTCTTTTTTACTAATTAGAGAATCATTCCTGCGCCAACAGTTTCATTAGTGCCTTCATCTATTAAAATCACACTTCCCGTTATACGATTCAATCGGTATTTATCATGGAAAACTGGTTGAGTTGAACGAATTGAAACTCTGGCAATTTCATTAAGCCCAACATTTTTATCATCCATGTTCCTATGTAGTGTATTTATATCAATTTTATATTTTACCTCTTTGATTAAACACCGTAAATCTTTTGTTGTGTGTTTTAAAAAATATTTTCCGCCAACTTTTAAGCTTTTTTCATTCATCCATACCAGCATAACCTCTAAATCCTGTCCTATTTGTGGGACATTATTTTCTCTTACTATCATATCTCCCCTGCTAATATCTATTTCATCTTCAAGCAAAATAGTAACCGACATGGGTGGAAATGCTTCATCTATAGGACCATCATAAGTATCAATTTGCTTTATTGTAGAGGTAAACCCTGAAGGCAAAGCCATTACTTTATCTCCCGGTTTAAAAATGCCTCCGGAAACACGCCCTGCATATCCTCTATAGTCATGATATTCATCGGAAAAAGGTCTTATAACAGTTTGAACCGGAAAACGACAATTTATCATGTCGTAATCGGATGCGATATGAATGGTTTCCAATAAGTATAACAATGTAGATCCCTGATACCAAGGCATATTTTCCGACCTCTCAACAATATTGTCTCCTTTTAATGCAGAAATAGGTACAAATCTTATATCATTAACCTCCAGCTTAGTGCTAAAACTTTTAAATTCTTCCAAAATTTTCTCAAATACTTCCTGCTTGTAATCAACCAAATCCATTTTGTTAATACAAAAAATAATATGGGGAATACGCAGAAGAGATGCAATAAAAGCATGCCGGCGGGTTTGTTCAACAACACCTTTCCTTGCATCAACCAAAATAAGAGCAAGGTTGGCAGTTGAGGCACCCGTTACCATATTCCGGGTATATTGAATATGGCCGGGAGTATCTGCAATTATAAATTTTCTTTTGGGTGTGCTAAAATAACGATATGCAACATCTATTGTAATGCCTTGTTCGCGCTCGGCTCTTAATCCATCAGTAAGCAATGCCAAATTTACATATTCTTCTCCTCTTTTTTCCGAAGCAGACTTAACAGCTTCGTACTGGTCTTCGAAAATAGATTTGGAATCATAAAGCAAACGACCTATTAAAGTACTTTTCCCGTCATCTACGCTACCGGCAGTGGTAAAGCGCAATAACTCCATATCTAAATATTCATCGTTGTTAAATTCTTTGTTCATGGCTAAAAATTAAAAATAACCTTCTTTTTTTCTATCCTCCATTGCACTCTCTGACCGTTTGTCATCGGCTCTGTTTCCGCGTTCTGTTTGACGTGAAGCAGCTACTTCAGCAACTATTTCATCCATGTTATTGGCTTCGGACAGCACAACTCCCGTACACGTTATATCTCCAATGGTACGACAACGCACTGTACGCGTTTCAATGACTTCATCATCTTTCATTTCCATAAACGGCGCCCATGCCAACCACATTCCATCACGCTTGAAAACTTTACGTTCATGGCTGAAATATAAACTTGGAATTTTTATGTTGTCGCGTCTTATATACATCCATACATCAAGTTCTGTCCAATTCGACAAGGGAAAAACTCTAAAGTGTTCACCCATTTTTTTCTTTCCATTAAACAAATTCCACAATTCAGGGCGCTGATTTTTTGGATCCCACTGACCAAAATCATCTCTATGACTAAAGAATCTTTCCTTTGCTCTTGCCTTCTCCTCATCCCTACGTCCTCCGCCAAGCAAAGCATCAAATTTATTTTTTTCAATGGTGTCCAATAGTGTAACGGTTTGCAGCACATTACGACTTGACCCGGGGCCTTTTTCCTCCACTACCAGGCCTTGATCTATAGATTCTTGTACGCTTCCAACAACAAGCTTGGCACCAAGTTCGGACACTAAATCATCGCGAAATTCAAGTGTTTCTTCAAAATTATGCCCAGTATCGATATGCACTAATGCAAATGGAATTTTAGCAGGCCAAAATGCTTTTCGGGCAAGATGTACCATAACAATAGAGTCTTTACCACCGGAAAAAAGTAATCCCGGATTTTCGAATTGTGCAGCAACCTCCCGCATAACATAAATAGATTCTGCTTCTAATTCCTGAAGATGATTCAAACTATAATTCATTTTCTCTTTCTGTATTTTATCTTTTTCAATAGATGACGCAATAAGTATCGGTTGCATTTTTTAACATCCCATAAATCTGTTCTAACCTCAATGTCAGGATGCAATGGTGGTTCATAAGGCGAATCGAAACCTGTCATGTTTTTAAGTAATCCTAGTCGGTATTTTTTATACAAACCCTTCACATCTCTTTGTTCACAAATTTCAATGGGACAATTAACATAAACCTCAATAAAACGTTCAGGTCCAATTATGGACTTTGCCAGTTCCCTGATTTCGTGGGTTGGGCTAATAAAACTACATAAAACTACCAAGCCCGTATCACAAAACATTTTTGCAACTTCAGCCGTACGTCTTATGTTTTCGCGTCTGTCAGCTTCACTAAAGCCTAAATCTGAATTTAATCCTAATCTTATTATATCGCCGTCGAATAATTTAGTAAAGTAGCCTTTCTGCAAAATCGAGTTATTCAATCCTTCAGAGAGAGTGGTTTTACCTGACCCCGAAAGTCCTGTAAACCATATAACCAAAGGCGTCTGGCGACTTAAAAATCTTCGTCGGTTACGTCTAATAAAACTATTGAAATCCGTCCACTTAATCGGATTCACATAACGTTCCACACTATTTCTACGAAATAAAGCCAAAAATCAAATTTTAAGCAAAGATAGTTAAAGCCCGTTAAACAGCAAAGTTGATTTTTATCAGGCGGTATTTTGCAGTTTTTCACTTAGTTAGCGTTAAATAAAATATAATATTACCTGTTAAACGGAACTTTTGTTAGTTTTGCAAAAAAAACAATCATGCGTTTATTTTCAGTTATTGTATTATTTCTTTTTTCGCTAACACTCTTTGCCCAACAATCAAATAATTTAAAATTAACACATAATAAAAAACCGTCAAAATCGGCTGAGTTTAACGTTGGTGACAAAATCATGGTGTTTTATGCTGACACAAACGAAATAAGCGGAATTATAAAAAGTATAGATAAAACCAATATCCTAATTGATTCCGTTTTGGTTCCCGTGAATAAAATTCAAGTAGTTATTGATCGTAATCCAAAATCCGCTTTATTTAAAATCGCAGGAGCCGGGATGATTATTGGAGGCGCTGCTCTTACAGTTACCGGCTTATACTTAGGGGTTTCGGGCCTATTGTCAATTTCGGCAGAATCTTTATTTTTGGTTCCAACGGCCTTGGTTTTAGATTATTTTGGCGTTTCTTTTATTACAAAAGGAATAAATAAATTAGGAAACAAGGGTAAATTATACGACGTTAAAAACAAATACATAATTGAAGTGGTTGAATTATAAGCAATTAATTATTTCATATTTGATTTGCAACCATTAACGAAACTATCTCAACCTTTAACTTAATAATTTTGTAAAAATACTTTTATAAAAAAAGTATTGTTTTTATCTTTACGTAAATAAAATAGTCATATATGATGCAACATTTTGTTTTGTAAAAATGTCTGATAATCAGCAAATAGATCCAAATCGTTTTCTGGATGAAGTTCAGCTGGTAAAAAATTGTCTTGCCGGCAGAGCTGATTCTCAGGAATTACTTTACAGGCGCTATGCCTCTAAAATGTTTGGCGTTTGTTTGCGATATGCAAAAAACAAGATGGAAGCAGAAGATATTTTACAGGAAGGTTTTGTTAAAGTGTTTCAATATCTGAAAAGTTTCAGATATGATGGCTCATTGGAAGGGTGGGTGCGCAGGATTATGGTAAATACTGCTATTAATTATTACAAGTCAAATATAAAATATCTTCAAACCCTAAACATAGACGATTGCACAAATGAACAAACTGCATCTGTAGAAGCTGCCGACAATATAAGTTTAAAAACATTGCTTAACCTTATTCAAAAATTGCCTGAAGGATACAGAATGGTATTTAATTTATACGTCATAGAAGGATATAGTCATAAAGAAATTGCAAATATGCTTAACATAAGCGAAAATACATCAAAATCGCAGCTTTCAAGGGCAAGAAAAGTTTTGCAAAACAAGCTAAAAACAATTAATGCCGAGTGTTATGAACAGATTGCATGATGATGAGTTAGACCGGCTATTTGCAAAAAAGCTTGGCAATTTAAAAGCTGAACCACCTGAAAACACGTGGAAAAAAATTGCAGCAGGTATTACTGTTACCACGGCAACTTCAACTATAGCTTTTTCCAGTATTATTAAATATGTAATCTGGTCGCTTTACACTATTACAACTTTTTCTTTACTAACTATTTCAAGCCCATCTTCAACCAAGATAAATAAATCATTCCAAAATAATTCACAAAATTCTACAGTAGTGTATTGTGAAAATCAAAAAATGCCCAATTTGTATTCAATTAATGAAATACCCGTAAATCTAAATACTGACATTCATATTCCTTATCGAAATAATATATTATTGGTTACCCATGCAGAAACAGAACATGATTTAACCGAAGTTTCAAATCTTAAAAACACAGAGCAAGACTCAATTGAATTTAATGTATTAAATACTATTGCTTCCAGTCAGCTTGAAATGCCGGAAACAGACTTTGTTTTACCAAAATCATTTTTATCCGATGTAAATTTTTCTCAAACAGAAATTATTCCTTTATGGCTTGAATTAAACAGCCAGACCGGAATAGATATAATGGATTTTGGAATACAAAACAATAATAGGGTTTTATCAATGGCCACTAATGCGGGAATCGAATTGGCTTTTCATTTTTCCGATTTTTATTTAAGTACAGGTATAAATTCTATTAGCTTATTTAAACAAAATAATTATAACTATGCCATAAAAGAATATAAGCCTATTGGCGAATATACTATGGTAGATTCCATGTCATTTATACCAAGTATTGACTCGGGCGGGAACTCATATTTTATTCCGCAATTTTATACCAGCACACATCTGGCATACGACTCGGTAAATATTTATTATACCACAAAAAATCAGGACAAATACCAATATCTCGAAATTCCATTTTCTATAGGTGTGCAAAAAGATTTCAATAAATTTTCCGTTTTTGCTCAAAGTGGCTTTACCTACTCGTTTCTAATTAATCATTCGGAAAAAACCTCGGATGACTACTACAATGAAAACAATAGTTATCCTCTATTTTGGCAAAACCAATCTCTTTCGTACAACAATAATTTTTGGTCGTTTATGTTGGCAGCAGGTATTAGTTATAATGTAAATGCAAAGCTTTCGTTAGGGATACAGCCAACCTATCGTTATTATATTAGTCCGTTCTCGGCAGAAATTAATCAAATAGCAAAATCACCGGTTAGTTATGGACTTAGATTTAAATTATCATATAAATTTCCATATTAATGAAATTAATATTCGTTTTATTATTTAGCATCGTAATATTTTCTACAGGGTTAGCGCAAAGGGGAATTGGGATTAACGGGCACGTTCTTTCCTTTCAAAATAATTTGCCTATTTCAAATAAAAAAGTTTTTATTGTTATTGAATCATCAGCTCAGCCTTATTTGCAAAACATTCATAATCTGATTTACACTGAAAGCGACGGCTCATTTTCATTTTACACACATTATTTACCTAACAATATCTTTCCTTTACAAGTAGCCGCCTATACTTATGATTCAAATTTTAAACGCGAAGGTTATCTTATAACGTTTAATCAAAACAATACGGCATGTAGTCATGTAGATATACATATCAGCACTGCCGCATTCAACTACCCTACTCATCCAATACAGTTAGAATCCGGCAACTGCGATTGTCCTGCTTATCTTAAAGCGAATTTAAATGACAGCCTGAAAAGAAATCATTTAAAAGAGGAATTTAGATGGGCAATTAACAATAAAGTCGTAAGCACGGAGCAAAACTATTCAACGCTGTTGATGCAGCCTAATAACAGTATAGAGGCAACTATAATCTTTATTGATTCCATTACCAATATTAAATACGATTCTATTCAGCTGCAATATTCAGCAAATCTTCCCGCTTCCGACTTTCATGTTTTAGCCGGAACGGTTTTTTCGGGCAACTTCCCAACAACATCGGGCGAGGCAATTCTATATGGCAGATGCGGAAATAATTATTTCAATGTAGATACTTGTTTTTATACCCAATACGGATATTACTATTTTCAGTCTGTCCCAAATTGTAATTATACAATACGCATAAACGAATCCGACAATTCAATGTCGTACAATTCCATTCCTACCTATCTTGGCTCAAAAATCAGATGGGAAGAGGCAAGTTTTATAAAACCCGCAGAAAATTGCTATAATGCCAATATCACATTGCAAAGCCAGATTACCAATACAGGTATATGCGAAATAAGCGGGCTGGTAAATAACCCGGATTTATCGGATTACGACATTTTGTTGTTTACTGAAAACATGATGCCATTTTCATATCGCAAAAGCGGAAATGATGGATATTTTCAGTTCTCCGCCCTTCCTTATGGGAATTATTTTTTAGTAAGTGAAAAATATGGCTGCCCATCGGTATCTCAATATGTTACATTGTCCGAAAGCAACCCTACGGCATTTGTATCATTAAATGTTAACACGTCAATTAACGAGCAAAACAGTTATTCTGTTTCTGTTTTTCCAAACCCTGCTGACGATTTTATTTATTTTTCTCCGGCAACAACTGGTGAAATCAATATCTTCTCCCTTGACGGGAAAATAGTGTTGACAAAAGAAATTAAAGACAACAAAGTTGATATAAGTGAATTAAACAGCGGAATATACTTTGCAAAATTTGTTATAAACGGACAACCCGCAGTTGCGCGCTTTATGAAAAACTAAAATATTTTTTGAGCCAAAAAACTAGATTAAAATCAGAATAAACAATATTCTGTATAAAACAAATGCTAATAAAACAACGTAAATTAAATTATTTTTCTTTCAAAATTTCGTAATGACGAAACTGGGTTACACGGGCATAATCAATTTTAATATGATATACTGCAGGTTCCCAAGTACTAATATCAATTGATAACGGATTTTGTGTAACATCTTCCTGATCTAATTTAATATCTTCATAAGTTTTGTAAACCACTATATCAAACTTGGTGGCTTTAGGATCTTCTATTTTAATGGTTAAAGTTTTTCCATCAGATAAAATTTTAATGTCATCCACCACTTGTTCTTGAGAATAAGCAGAGCCAACAATAAATAACATTACGATAAAAAAGAAATTACGTATCATATTTTAATGTTTTTCAAAGGCAAATATACAAAATTTGCAGAATAAAGCTAAAATAAATTGTATGAATTTGTAAAATTATTCAGCTAAAACAAGAATTTTATTTTTTTGAACTTCAACAATGCCGCCTTTAACATGAACAGAATCCTCTTTGCCATCAACGGTACGGAAATTAATATCTCCTTCTGTTATGGTGGCAATCATGGGAGCATGATTATTCAATATCTGAAAAGACCCTTCGGTTCCGGGAAATCGTGCCATACTGATTTCTCCGTTAAAAAGCATTTTTTCAGGGCTTAGGATTTCGATTTTCATAAGGCAGTTTATTTCGATTCGTCAAGCAGTTTGCGCCCTTTTTCGATAGCCTCTTCAATGGTTCCCACAAGGTTAAATGCAGCTTCGGGATATTCATCAACTTCGCCGTCCAAAATCATTTTAAATCCTTTAATGGTATCTTCAATATTAACAAATACACCAGGAATTCCCGTAAACTGAGTAGCAACATAAAATGGCTGCGACAAGAATCGCTGTACACGACGTGCACGATGAACTACCAGTTTATCTTCTTCTGATAATTCATCCATTCCAAGAATGGCAATGATATCCTGAAGCTCTTTAAGACGTTGCAAGATATTTTTAACCCTTTGGGCTGTATTGTAATGGTCTTCGCCAACAATATTGGGATCTAAAATACGTGAGGTGGAATCCAATGGATCTACAGCCGGATAAATACCAAGCTCCGAAATTTTACGGTTTAAAACGGTAGTAGCATCCAGATGGGCAAAAGTAGTGGCCGGTGCAGGGTCGGTAAGGTCATCTGCCGGAACATAAACGGCCTGAACAGAAGTGATTGAACCACGTTTTGTTGAAGTAATACGTTCCTGCATTATACCCATTTCGGTAGCCAGTGTTGGCTGATATCCTACGGCAGAAGGCATACGGCCAAGCAAGGCAGAAACTTCGGAACCTGCTTGTGTAAATCGGAAAATATTATCGATAAAAAACAATATATCGCGACCGCCTGATTTTTCATCTCCGTCACGGAAATATTCAGCAACAGTAAGTCCGCTTAATGCAACGCGTGCACGTGCTCCCGGTGGCTCATTCATTTGCCCGAATACCATTGATAACAAACTGCTTTTCAACTTTTCGATATCAACTTTCGACAAATCCCATCCTCCTTTTTCCATACTATGCTTGAATTCATCGCCATAATTTACCAATCCTGCCTCAATCATTTCCCTAAGCAAATCATTACCTTCACGTGTACGTTCACCTACTCCCGCAAAAACCGAAAATCCGCTGTATTGTTTTGCGATGTTATTGATAAGCTCCTGAATAATAACGGTTTTACCTACTCCCGCTCCTCCGAAAAGGCCAATTTTTCCTCCTTTGGAATAAGGCTCTATCAGGTCGATTACTTTAATTCCCGTATATAACACTTCGGAAGAAGTGCTAAGATTTTCAAACCTTGGGGGTTCGCGATGAATCTCATAAGTCCTGTCTCTTGTAACTTTTGGAAGTCCGTCAATTGGTTCACCAATAACATTAAACAAACGTCCGTTAATTTGATCACCAATAGGCATGGCAATAGGCTTTCCCGTATTTACCACTTTCATTCCTCTGGATAAACCATCGGTTGCATCCATGGCAATGGCTCTTATGGTGTTCTCTCCAATGTCTTGCTGACACTCAAGAACAAGAGTTTCACCATTGTCTCGCTCAACTGTTAATGCATTATATATATTCGGAAGATCTTCTTCTCTTTCAAATACTACGTCTATCACCGGTCCGATGATTTGGGCAATTTTTCCTGTTGCTGTTTCACTCATAATACAAAAAGATATTGTGGCAAATTTACATAAATTTTAATAGTCGTCAAGTTTATTTATAAAAATGTAATGCTCATTTTTATTTGCCTATAAACATTAGCGGATAATATGTCAATATAACAGATCTGACGACAAACAAAACAGTCTGTTTATATTGTTTTTTTATAACAAAACTTTTTTATATATTTACGGTTTAATTTTGTGTAATATTTGAACCATCATGGCAATAAAAATAAAAAATTTTCGTCGAAAGCTATTTGGAGCTCTTAGTTTTTCCACAGCATTGTTTGTTTTTCAGGCTTGCTACGGTGCTCCACAAGACCGTTACAAAGATGATATCTTAGTTCGTGGCACTGTATTGTCCGAAACCACAGAACAACCGGTTGAAGGCATAAAAATTATAATTAACAATAGTTCGCAATTTGCCATTACCGACACATCCGGTTCTTTTAGCTTTTATGTGCCGGCTGCCAGTCAATATCATTTATTGCTTTCTGATATTGACTCATTATCCAACGGATATTATATTGACAAAGACACAGTTGTAAGCGATATTCCCGATAATGGGATTTTAATTAAAATGAAACCGGCAAATTAAGAATTCTTTGCCTTGTTAAAGAAATTCAGACAAAAAAGTCATCTTAAGTTTCGTCATAACGAAGCTTCTCTTCATGAGCTTTCGTATTTATTCTGGGAATGTACGCTCAGGTGCAATTTGAATTGTCGTCATTGTGGCAGCGATTGCAGCATAAACAATGAAATACCCGACATGCCCTTTGCAGATTTTATTAATGCAATCAAACCTTTGCACAATCAATACAAAAAAAATTCCATAATTGTTATAATGACAGGCGGTGAGCCACTGCTTAGAAACGATTTGCCCGAGTGCGGCATGAAACTGCGTGAAAATGGCTTTAGATGGGGAATTGTTTCGAACGGTGTTTTATACGACGACAAAATGCACAATTCGTTGCTAAACGCCGGAATGGGGTCTGTAACCATTAGTTTGGACGGAATGGCAAATACACATGAGTGGATGCGCAATTCACAATATAGCTACAACAAAGCCCTTCGTGCCATAGAATTGGCTTCATCCGCACCCAGACTTAACGCTGATGTTGTTACCTGCGTAAATCAAAAAAATATTTCAGAACTTGAAGAGATACATAAAACCCTGATAAAATGCGGAACTAAATCGTGGAGACTATTTACAATAACGCCAATTGGCAGGGCAAAAGATAATCCGGATTTGGTTTTAAGCGACGGGCAGATTAAATTTTTATTTGATTTTATTATTGAAAAACGTAAAGATAAACGTATTAAAACATCCTTTAGTTGCGAAGCTTACACAGGAAACTACGAAGAAAAAGTACGTGACGGGTTTTTCTTTTGCCGTGCAGGAATCCATATCGCATCTATACTGGCAGACGGAAGCATTTCGGCATGTCCGAATATTGACAGAAATATGACTCAGGGAAATATTTACAAAGACAATTTTATTGATATATGGAATAATCGTTTCGATATAATGCGAAACCGCAGCTGGACAAAAACCGGACAATGTGCCGATTGCAAAGACCATAAAATATGCGAAGGAAGCGGAATGCACTGGTGGCATGGCGACAGAAAAAACATTTTGAGGTGTTTGGGGAAAATTAAATAATTCATTTTATATATATCGTAAAACAGACAACCATATATTGTTTGCTGAATATTAATACTTAAACACACATGCTTTGTTATGCTTAAAGATTTTTGCAGTATAAAATATTATTGGTTAAATTTGTCAGCATCAATAGATTAATTATTTAATTTTTATTCAATATCTCATTAATGAAAAACGAAATTATACTATATCAGCCAGAAGAACACTCTCTGAAAATTGAGGTTAGGGTAGAAGATGATACTATGTGGCTTGTACATTGTAACGCCGCACAAAGCGTGATTAAAGAAAAAGGTAGCAAAAACTAATCAAGCTCCCCTTATGAAATCTGAAAATCAGCTTATATCTACAAAAAATATTCAGGAAAGAATTTTCACTATTCGTGGAGTACAGGTAATATTAGACAGCGATCTGGCTGAAATGTATCAGGTTGAAACAAGAGTTCTTAATCAGGCAGTAAAAAGGAATGCCAACAGGTTTCCTGAGGATTTCATGTTTCAACTCACTAAAAATGAATTTAATAATATCTTGATATCACAATTTGTGATTTCAAGTTCAAAACATGGTGGACGGAGAAAACTTCCTTTAGCTTTTACTGAACAGGGAGTTTCTATGTTGAGTTCCGTTTTAAAAAGTGATATTGCCATTAGTGTTAGTTTGAATATTATGCGCGCATTCGTCAATATGCGTAAGTTCATCATTCATAACGCAGCTATTTTTCAAAGAATAGAAAATGTGGAACAAAAGCTGATACAATCCGACCTGAAAATCAATCATATTCTGAATGCACTTGAAGATAAAAGCCTGCCCCCCAACGAAGGCATATTCTACAACGGACAAATTTTTGACGCATGGGTTTTTGTTTCTAATTTAGTGAAATCGGCAAAAAAATCTCTCATTCTCATTGACAATTATATTGACGAATCAGTTTTGCAGCTTTTTCTGAAACGAAAAAAAGGCGTTGAAGTAGTCTTTTATACTGCAAATTTAACTCCCGCGCTCAAAACCGACCTTGATAAGCACAACAAACAATATGCTCCCATTGTAATCAAAGAGTTTAAACACGCCCACGACCGCTTTCTCATTATTGATGAAAAAGAAGTTTTCCATATTGGCGCCTCGCTTAAAGACCTTGGTAAAAAACTATTCGCTTTTTCAAAAATGGAATTGAACCCTATAGAAATACTAGATAGAATGAAAACAAAATAAATATCTAAACAGTGCAGTATTAACACTTTATCATGCAAGTGGTAAAACAGCATTAAAAGAATACAAATCTACATCCCATCATCATACCAGCCGGCATACATCATATAATTTTCCGATATCCGTTTTACTTCGCCATCCAATAATTTCTCATCAATTGTTTTAATTTTTTTTGCAGGTACGCCTGCATATACCGAACCGCTTTCAACACACGTTCCCTTTGTTATAACTGCGCCGGCAGCAATTATGGAATTACTTTCAACAACCACATCGTCCATTATAATAGAGCCCATGCCAATCAGCACATTGTCATAAATAGTACATCCATGCACAATTGCGCCATGAGCTATGGAAACATTGTTCCCGATTGAAACAGAACATTTTTGATATGTGCAATGAATTACCACATTGTCCTGAATATTCACATTATTGCCAATTCTTATCGAATGTACATCACCACGAATTACGGCATTGAACCATACCGAACAGTTGTTGCCCATAACAACGTCGCCGGTAATGGTGGCGTTTTCGGCTATAACACAATTGGACCCAATCTCAGGTAATATCCCTTTTACTTTTTTAATAATTGCCATTATTAATAAATTTATCAAAGATACGAATTAGCATACATTTATAATTTTGCAGCCTGTTTAGCATGGCAAGATTTTATAATTGTTTAATATCCGTCAAAACATTATTATTGGAATTAAATTTAAAATAAAGTTGAACAACGGTTCTCTAAACGCCTAATACAATGCAGATTGCTATTGGAAATAATTTCGTATCTTTACAAAAATTTAAAAATCATGAGAGTTTTTTTTACATTCTTAACTGTTATCGGCATTACATTGTCATCGTTTGCCCAAAAAACCAAAGTATCTGAAAGCATAGAAAAAATAGGTGACGGCAAAAACAATTGCCTTGTTGTTACCATTGTTGGTGCAAACAAAGATGATGTGGCAAAAGCGTGGAAAGACCAAATGAAAAGCACCGGCGGTAAAATATCGGGTAAAAGCGAAATATTTATTGACGATGCATCATTACCTGCAATTTCATCAAACACCATAGATATCTACACCATTGTTTCCGATTCAAAGGACGATGTAATTCTTAAGGTTGGTTTTAACTTGGGTGGTGCATATTTAAATTCAAAAGATCATCCGGCAGGATATAAGGCAGCTGAAAAGCTTATATATGATTTTGCCGTTTCTCAGGCAAAAGCTGCCGTAAATAAAATGATAAGCTCCAAAAATGATGAAATATCAAAAGCCACAAAAAACATTGACGGCTATAACAAGAGCAACAGTAAGCTGGAAAAAGACATAAAAGACTATGAGAAGCGGATTGAAAGTGCAAAAAAGGATATTGAAAAGAATAATGCTGATTTAGAAAAAGAAAATAGTCTTTTGGATAAATTAAATAAAGAACTTAAAGAATTAGAGAAGAAACTTAGCGGGCTGGACTAATCTTATATGGACAAAGTAATTTTAATCACTAACGATGACGGAATAGATGCACCCGGTATCGGCTTTTTGACTTCATTTTTGCAAGATTTCGGAAAAATTTTTGTTGTTGCACCGGAAACCGGAATGTCCGGAATGGGACATGCCGTAACAATAAAAAATCCTTTAAGAATAAAATTTTTAGATTCTGCGGATAATATCGAAAGATATTCAATCAACGGCACACCGGCAGATTGTGTAAAGCTTGCTCTTGACCAGATAATAAAACAAAAGCCCGATATGATTGTGAGCGGAATTAATCATGGCAGCAATCATTCAATAAATATATTATACAGCGGCACAATGGCGGCTGCAATTGAAGGTGCAATGCAGAATATACCTTCGGCAGGATTTTCGATGTGTAATCATAATCCTAACATCGATTTGGAATTCATGAGGCCTTATGTTAAAAATATTTGCATGCGCCTTATGCAAAACGGGCCGACAGAAAATACCTGCTTAAACATAAATTTCCCAAACACCGACAAACCATCAGGCATAAAAGTTTGCAGACAAAGCATAGGTTATTGGGATGAGGCGTTTGATGCAAGATTAGATGTACATAAACAACCGTATTTCTGGCTTAAGGGTGATTTTGTGGTTAATGATACACCTGAAGACAGCGATGAGTATGCCTTGAAAAACGGCTTTATAAGTATTGTTCCTATATCTTTAGATTTAACCGCGCATAAAGCTCTTGAAAGAACAAGAATACAATTTCAAAATTTATGAAAGAATTTTTCAGAAGAGATAATTACTTACTTGGGATAGGAATTGCCATAGTATTACCGGTAATTACATGGCTTTTAATACAAGGCTTAACAAATTTACTTGCCGGTAAAAACGGTGATTTGTTTCAAAATAGTACAGACCAATTACTGTCGGTATTTGCAAATTTAATTCCCTTAAGATATTATTTGCTTAAGTTAAAAGCCGACAAAACGGGCAGAGGCATTTTGTTGGTTACCTTTGCTCTGGCAATGATATACTTTTATCTTAACTGGAACTCATGAAATACTTTATTGTAGCCGGAGAAGCTTCTGGTGATTTGCATGGTTCAAATCTGGCTAAACATTTGAAATTAAATGACAGCAATGCCGTTATACAGGCTTGGGGCGGCGATCGGATGGGTCAGCAAGGAGTCGAAGTGAAAAAACACATTCGGGAACTGGCATTTATGGGTTTTGTAGAGGTATTGCTAAATATACGGACAATATTAAGAAATTTCGAAGTATGCAAATCGCAAATTGAAGCATTTGCCCCCGACGCCCTGATTTTAATAGATTATCCCGGATTCAATATGCGATTGGCAAAATGGGCTAATAAAAAAAAGATTAAAACCATTTATTATATCTCGCCTCAGGTATGGGCGTGGAAAAAGTCCCGCGTTAAAGTATTACGCCGCACCGTAGATGAAATGTTTACGATTTTGCCTTTTGAAAAGGACTTTTACGCCAAATACGGCATGAAAGTCCACTACGAAGGACATCCGCTTATAGATGCCATTGAAGATTTCAAAAAAAACATTTCCGTTAAAAAAAATACTGACGATAGACCAATACTGGCCTTGCTTCCGGGCAGCAGAAAACAAGAAATAAAAAAAATGCTGCCTGTTATGCTGCAAGCTTCGGATGCATTTTCGGACACACACAGAATAATAGTTGCAGCCCTGAGCATTTTGCCAAAAGAATTATACGAAACAACCAGAAAAAATGTTGAAATAATAACCGACCAGACATACAACTTGCTTTCTGATGCCCAGTGTGCATTTGTAACAAGCGGCACGGCAACTCTCGAAACAGCTTTGTTTAAAGTACCATTAGTTGTATGCTATAAGGCAAATACTCTTTCATATTTAATAGCAAGGCAATTGGTCGGAAAAAACATTAAGTATATTTCGCTGGTAAACTTAATTGCCGAAAAGGAAATTTGTACTGAATTAATACAGGACAAGCTGACCAAAGAGAATATGATATATGAAATGAAAAAACTCATTCCTCCGCAACCTTTGCGCAATACTATGCTTTCGGAATACGATTTGCTGTATTCAAAACTTGGCGGCTCTGGTGCATCGGAAAGGGTTGCATCTAAAATTATTAATATTTGCAAGGAATAAAAGATGAATTTTAAAGGTCTGTTAGCTTTTATCATGTTGTTTTGCAGTGTATCAGCTACACAGGCCAGAAGAGATATTGAAATACGCATCCATGCCGACAAAAAGCTTTTATCTGTTGATTTTATTGTATTTTCCGGAACTTATCAACTGCAAGACAGAGAAGAAAACACGGTAAAATTATTTAATAAAGGAGATTCACTTCATATTTTTTCGATAAACAGCGATTTGATTATTTGCACAAAAGCAGATACTTTTTTTTGCGGCAGTCAGCTAAAATTAAGAGGTGTGGGCTTTTTAAATATTTTTCAGCTTTCGGCCAATAAGGTTATCCGGTTATACGACGACGACCTTGTTGTAAAGCTACGTCCGGACAAATCCATTTGGGTATTTAATAAAGTTGAATTGGAGCATTATGTGGCAGGCGTTGTACAAGCCGAGGCAGGTATTGCCCGAAATGCAGAATTTTACAAAGTGCAGGCTGTGGCAGCAAGAACATTCGCAATCAAAAACATAAACAAACATATTGAAGAAGGATATCAAATGTGTGATCAGACCTGCTGCCAGGTATATAAAGGCAGGTGCGCAAACACAGAGATTATGATAGCCACTTCTAAAACAGCAGGCGAAATTATTGTTGACTCTGTATCGGAACAACCTATCATGGCTGTTTTTCATTCAAATTCAGGCGGACAAACATGCAATTCCGAAGATGTTTGGGGCCGTGCCCTGCCCTATTTGCGTTCTGTTTACGACCCTTACAGCATTTCGCAAACAAGCTACAGCTGGCAAAAAACCATGCCGCGAAACGAATGGCTCGATTACTTAAAACGCAATTTTAATTACCCCACAAACGATCCTGCATCTGTTGCCAAGGTAACCAATTTCACTCAAACTAACCGGCAGGTTTATTTAACCGGAAATATAGGCCTTAGAAAAATAAGAGATGACCTTAAACTTCGATCTACATTTTTCAACATAAAAGAAGACAAGGATGCTATTGTTTTTATTGGAAAGGGATTTGGGCACGGAGTAGGCTTAAGTCAGGAAGGCGCAATAAACATGGCAAAACAAGGTTTTACATATACCGAAATTTTAAAGTTTTATTATCTTGGTACAAAAATTTCAAACATCGATTCTGTAATAAACAATGACTAAACAAACATGAATTCATGGTCAAAAACGCCTTTTGTAAGAATCATTATACCGTTTATTGCAGGAATACTGATTTATAGAAGCGGATGGTGCAGCAATTACCATGTATTGATTATGTCGTCAACGCTGGCACTAATAGTGGCATTGGCAGCCTGGTTGTTTGTTTTTAAACCTCTAAATAAATATAAATTAAATATTTTTCAAGGCATTGCAATTATTTATTGCCTTATTTCAATTGGCTGGTTAGTATCGTATCACCACGATTACAGAAACAGAAATAATTTTATCGGAAATTTTTCCGATAATCAGGAAGCCGAACTTATTCTAAAACTGGATAACAGCGTTGAGCAAAAAAGCAATAACATGAAAACGACTGCTTCGGCCATGGCTATAAAAAAGGACAACAGCTGGGTGAGATGCAGCGGCAGGATTCTGCTTTACATAGCCAATGAAGCAACGGAGCCATCTTTGTCGTATGGCGATATTATTGTTGCAAAATGTCGCTTAAACGAAATACAAAATCAATTATTCAATTCCGATTTTAATTACAAAAGATATCTCGCAGACAAAAACATATTTCATCAGGCTTATATACAAGATTATAACTATGAAATACTAAAGAAGCAACAAGGCAATGCTATTATGACTTTTGCACTTTCGGTTAGAAACAAAATGAATTCCATACTGCAAGAGCAACTGGGTAGTAATGATGAATCGGGAGTAGTTTCTGCCATGCTAACAGGCTATCGTGCAGACATCAGCGCCGATATGATGAACGCATACAGCAAGGCGGGCGTAATACATATAATGTCGGTTTCGGGGTTGCATGTCGGGGTTATTTACATAATGATTACAGCAGTTGTTGGTCTCTTTGGCTGGTTCAAAAAAAGAAAATGGCTGAATATAGTTATTGTTGTAACATTAATTTGGTTCTATGCGTTCATCACAGGGCTTTCGGCATCGGTATTGCGTTCTGCAACAATGATTAGTTTTGTTGTTATCGGAACCGGCATACAGCGCAGCATAAGCCCTTTTAACAGCTTGGCAGCCGCTGCGTTTATATTACTGGCATTCAACCCGGGCAGTATTGGCGAAATTGGGTTTCAGCTTTCCTTTATGGCAGTTCTCGGAATTTTATTATTCCAAAAGCCTTTATATAATTTATGGACTGTACGCAACAAATGGATTGACAAAATATGGCAGCTGGCTTGTGTTTCAATGGCAGCACAAATAATAACCCTGCCATTCATTTTATATTATTTCGGACAATTTCCCGTTTATTTTATCTTGTCAAACTTAATTGTGGTTCCTCTTTCAAGCCTTGTTTTATATGCAGGAATGGCTTCTGTACTACTTTACTGGATACCATTGTTAAGTACGGCCATATCATTTGTAACAATATGGCTTACAAAAACAATGAATTTTGTAGTTACCACTATTGAATCATTACCCGGTGCCGTTATAAGCAATATTTACATTTCGGCATGGCCTGCTGTTTTTGTTTTCGCCATATTGATTTTTGGATATTTAATGTTTTATCATAAAAAAATCAAATTTATTTACCTGCTCTTAATTTTAGGTATTCTGGCTACTTTGTTTGAATGGAATCATAAAGCGGGATTTAACAAACAACAAAACGCGTATTTTCTGAAAGACGGCAATGAGTATATAATCGGAATAAAACAGGAAAAGAATTTATATTTGATAAATACAGGCGATTCATCGGATATTTCAGATTATTTACAAATAAGATTAAACAGATTTGCCTCTAGAAACAATTTAGAAATCATCGAGGCAGATACAATGTTCAACGACAATGTAATTTTTAGACACAATGGTTTTATCGGATGGAACAAATTCAGCATGCTGGCATGGAAAGAACGAAAAATGCCGAGATCAAGCGATAAATTGCCAAAAACGGATTTAATGCTGGCTCCTTTGCTAAGTAAATACTATTACGAAAATCACAAAGAACACTTGCCCGTAAAAGTTGTTTTAGCAAGGATTAAAACAAATAAACCAAATTGTATTAATATTTCGGGCAAAAAAGAATGGGTGTTTGAAAATTAATTTATTTTCCTTTGTTTTTAAAATCTTCGAAATAATTATTGATTTCTTAAACTTAGTAACATAAAAATGATATTTGCCAAAAATATTCATAATATTAAACATTTGTTTTTTCAATAATAATTGTACCTTTGCACTCCGAATTTGCGGATGTGGCGTAATTGGTAGCCGCGCCAGACTTAGGATCTGGTGCCGAAAGGCGTGGGGGTTCGAGTCCCTTCATCCGCACAAGTTTCCGTTTTTTTTAAGAACTTTTAAGAACAAAACATAATTATGACTTTCGAATTTGAAAAAAATGATGAATTAACGGCATCATTAAAAATACATATTGAGCCGGCGGACTATCAGCAAAAAGTTGACGAAAAACTTCGTGATTATCGCAAAAAAGCAAGTATGCCCGGCTTTAGACCGGGAAAAGTTCCTTTTGGAGTTGTTAAAAAAATGTATGGGGTTCCCGTTTTAAACGAAGAAGTTTTGCGCATAGCATCCGAATCTGTATATAAGTATTTGTATGACAATAAAATAGATTTCATCCTTTCGCCTATAATAGATGGAGACGATGCAAAATCAATTGACTGGATTGAAGGAGAAACCTTTTCTTTTCGCTTTGATGTAGCTTTGGAACCAAATATCGACCCTGTAGCCGATAACAACATAACTCTGACAAAATACGATATCAGCCACGACGAAACTGATGTCGATAAGTACCTAATGGATATTAGAGAACGCTATGGCAAATTCGACAAGTCCGAATCAGTTGACGAAAGCAGTTTTATTTCTGCCCAATTGATAGAAATTGAAAATGGCGATAAAAAAGAAAATGGCCTTGACAAATTTATTCATTTGCGCATTAACACTATACCCGATTATGCCAAAACATTTTTTATTGGCAAAAAAGCTGAAGACACATTTGATTTTGAAGTTGAAAAAGACTTTCCGAATGCCGATGACCGCACCGCTATTTTCAATCTGAATATTGATGATGCCCGTGCAATGAAAGGGACATACAGAATTACCATTCAAAGTATATTAACCATTACACCGGCGGAAATAAACGAACAACTTTTTGCACAGGTTTTTCCCGACAAAAAAATTGAATCCGAAGAGCAGTTGCGCGAAATTATCAGACAAGATGTAAAAGGCACCTATGAAAGAGAGTCCAGAAAACAATTTTTCTTCGATCTTCAAAAGGAGCTTAAGAATAAATACAGTTTTGATTTACCGGAAGAATTTGTAAAAAAATACATTCGTTCACACTCGGAAAAAGAACTTAGCGAAGAAGATATTGAAAAAGGTATTCCTTTCTATATCGATGAAATGAAATGGCAACTAATAGAAAACAATCTTATAAAAAAATATAACTTATTAGTTACCAAAGAAGACATAAGAAAATACCTGAAAGAATTACTTGGATTATCCGACATGGACGATAATGATCCTGACGTAAAAAATAAAATTGACCATGTATATGAAATCATCTCAAAGGAAAAAGACAAGCTCAATAATCTGGTTGACAATATGACTGATGAGCGTTTGATAAAATTATTTGAAGAAAATAGCACCATAGAAACAAAATCATTAAATTGGAAAGATTTTATTAATTTAGTAAACGAAAAAAACTAAACAGTCATGAATTTGAATGATGAATTTAAAAAATATGCCATTGGTCACAGGGGCATAAACAGCAACGTATTTGATAAGTATTCAAAAATAACGTCTAATTACATATCTCCAACCATTATAGAAGAACGCCAATTAAACATTGCCACCATGGATGTTTTTTCGCGTTTAATGATGGATAGAATTATTTTTCTTGGCGTACCCATTGATGATTATGTAGCCAACATTATACAGGCACAGCTTCTTTTCCTTGAGTCGGTTGACGCAACCAAAGACATTTCCATATATTTAAACACACCTGGTGGTTCTGTTTATGCCGGACTTGGCATTTATGACACAATGCAGTACATTGCGCCTGATATAGCCACTATTTGCACGGGCATGGCTGCTTCGATGGGTGCCGTTCTTCTTTGTGCCGGCACAAATGGTAAACGTACTGCCTTGCCGCATAGCCGTGTAATGATTCACCAGCCAATGGGAGGTGCCGAAGGTCAGGCATCGGATATAGAAATTGTGGCAGCTGAGATTAAAAAGCTTAAAGAAGAATTATATCAGATTATTTCTAATCATAGCGGTCAGCCATACGATAAGGTATGGAAAGATGGCGACAGGGACCACTGGATGATAGCTGATGAAGCTAAAGAATATGGAATGATTGACGAAGTGCTTCGTCGGGACAAAAAGCAATAATAATGGCTAAAGAAACCGACTATTGTTCGTTTTGCGGTAGAGCCCAAAAAGAAGTTAAATTACTTATTACCGGAGTAAGTGGCAATATTTGTGATTCTTGTGTTGAACAAGCACAGCTTATAATAAAAGAAGAAATATCTTCAAACAACAAACAATCTGCCGAAGCTGCAAATTTCACATTACGAAAGCCAAAAGAAATTTATGACTTTTTGGAACAATATGTAATAGGTCAAGAGCAAGCAAAAAAAATTCTTTCCGTTGCCGTTTACAATCATTTTAAGCGAATACTTGCCAAAAACAACGATGTTGAAATAGAAAAAAGCAATGTTGTTTTGGTTGGAGAAACCGGCACTGGTAAAACCCTGCTTGCCAAAACAATAGCCCGCTTTTTAGATGTTCCTTTTGCCATAGCAGATGCAACCGCGCTTACCGAGGCCGGATATGTAGGCGAAGATGTTGAAAGTATCTTGTCGAGATTACTGCAAGTGGCCAATTATGATGTTAAAGCTGCGGAACATGGAATTATTTTTATTGATGAAATTGATAAAATAGCCCGAAAATCGGATAATCCAAGCATTACACGTGATGTCAGCGGCGAAGGTGTTCAGCAGGCACTGCTAAAAATGCTCGAAGGAGCCGTGGTAAATGTGCCTCCACAAGGCGGACGCAAACATCCCGACCAAAAATACATACAGGTAAACACCCAAAATATTTTATTTATTTGCGGCGGTGCATTCGACGGAATCGAAAAGATAATTGCCAATCGTCTTAAAACATCGGTAATCGGGTTTAAGAAAAAAAACGAGCAAAAAAATATAGATAAAGACAATCTTCTACAATTTATTGCTTCTGAGGATTTACGCAAATTCGGTCTTATTCCGGAGCTTGTAGGTCGCTTACCAGTTTTGACGCATTTAAATCCATTAGACGAAAACGCAATGCTTGAAATATTGACAAAGCCAAAAAATTCTTTGGTAAAACAATATCAGGCACTTTTTCAAATGGACAATGTTTCTGTTGAATTTACACCTGACGGATTAAAGGAAATTGCCCAAATGGCCATTAAGGGAAAACTTGGTGCCCGGGGTCTGCGTTCCATTATGGAAAAAATAATGACGGATTTAATGTTTGATGTAGCTGATATTCAGAAAAATGAGAAGATAAAAATCACAAGGTCATTTGTTAAAAATAAATTTAAAAATCATCCCGAAATACAATTTAAAGTTGCGTCTTAACTTGGCATAAATTATGTGTAACTGATTAAAAAATAAATGAAAAAACTGCTGTTCATATTAATTGTTTTTCTTTTATCAGGAATTATAGCGCATGCCCAACCAACAAACAATAATAATGGTGTTGAAAATGGCATTGTTACAAAAGCAGTTATTATTGAAGGCGACACCGTACCTCTTTTTTGGATTCCTACAGTAAGAATTTACGGTCCAATCATTTTTAAATCAAAGGTTCAGGTTATCGAATTTACTAAAATGGTACGTCATATAAAACGTGTTTATCCATATGCCAAATTTATAGGAGCCAAAGTAAACGAATACAATAAATATTTAAACAGCATTGAAAACAGCAGACAAAGAGAAAAGGAACTTGACCGGATTGAAAAAGAAATGAGAACGCAGCTTGAAGATGAGCTGGTTAAGCTTACATTTACCCAGGGCAAAATTCTCATGAAATTAATTTATAGAGAAACAAACAATACCACGTATAGTCTTATAAAAGATTTCAGGGGAACCATAACGGCAGCATTCTGGCAAACATTTGCCCGAATTTTCGGGTATAACCTTAAAGTTACCTACGATCCTATCGGAATAGACCATGATATAGAAACGATTGTGGTAATGATTGAAAACGGAACAATTTAATGGATTGTCCAATTGAAATTATTCGTAAATTTTTTATGTAATAAAAGTTTTGAATATTAAATATTTATTGTACCTTTGCAGCCCGATAAAAAAACGAAATATGAATTTATCAATCGAAACAAAAAAACAATTGGCGGAAAAATACGGTAAGTCAGCTACTGATACGGGTTCACCCGAAGTACAAGTTGCTATTTTCACTGAAAGAATTAAACATTTAACCGGTCATTTAAAAAGCAATAAAAAAGATTTTGCTACCGAACGCAGCCTTTTGGCTCTCGTAGGAAAACGTAAAAAGCTTTTAACATATATCAAAACAAAAGATATTGAAAAATATCGTGCATTAATTCAACAATTGGAATTAAGAAAATAACCATATTGACATTTTACATAAGAAGGGCAATACTGGTATTGCCTTTCTTTTTTTTAACACTAATAAATGATGAACGTTATTACACAAACATTTGAACTTCCCGATGGACGGACCGGCACCATAGAAACGGGTAAATTAGCTCGTCAGGCCGATGGCGCTGCTGTTGTTCGCATAGGCAACACTATGCTCCTTGCTACTGTTGTTTCCAATAAAGAAGGTAATGAAAATGTTGATTTCATGCCTCTTTCTGTTGAATACCAAGAAAAGTATGCTTCTACAGGCAGGTTCCCGGGTGGCTTTTTTAAACGAGAAGCACGCCCTTCGGAATACGAAATATTAATTGCACGTTTGGTTGACAGAGCTTTGCGTCCTCTTTTTCCGGATAATTATCATGCAGAAACTCAGGTGCTTATCTATTTAATTTCAGGCGAGAACGATACACATCCCGATGCTTATGCTGCATTGGCCGCTTCGTCGGCTCTGGCAGTTTCCGATATTCCCTTTAATGGTCCAATTTCTGAAGTACGTGTTGCACGCATAAATGGTCAATTTGTAATTAATCCAAGTGTGCAGGAATTGGAAAATGCTGATTTGGAGCTAATGGTTGCTGCTAATGCCAAAGACATCAACATGGTGGAAGGAGAAATGAAAGAAGTTAGCGAAGATGTGATGATGGAGGCTTTGAAATTTGCACATGAGGCAATTAAAAAACAAATTGAAGCACAGCTTGAATTAGCCTCAAAAGTAGCCAAGGCAAACCCTAAACGCGAATACTGTCACGAAGTTAATGATGAGGACTTACGCAAAGCAGTCTATGATTTCTGCTATCCAAAAGCTTATGAAGTAGCTAAACGCGGAACTCCGAACAAGCATCAACGCGCAAACGATTTTAGTGCCATTGAAGAAGAGTTTATTTCTTTGATTCCTGAAGAAGAGCTTGAAAAAAAGAAACCTCTGGTAGCCCGTTATTTTCATGATGTGATGAAAAAAGCCGTTCGCGATATGTATTTAAATGAACGAATAAGGCTTGACGGAAGAAAAATGGACGAAATACGCCCGATATGGTGCGAAGTAAGCTACCTGCCTACACCGCATGGCAGCGCCATTTTTACTCGTGGAGAAACACAAAGCTTAACAACCGTTACACTTGGAACAAAGCTTGACGACCAGGTTATTGATGGAGCTGTGTTTGAGGGAACCAACAAAATTTTGCTGCATTATAATTTCCCTCCATTTTCAACCGGTGAAGTAAAAATGCTGCGCGGCACCAGCAGGCGCGAAATAGGTCATGGCAATCTGGCTTTAAGAGCGCTGAAAAACATGATTCCGCAAGATGACTCAAACCCATACACAATACGTATAGTCAGCGACATA